>Ga0209295_1000797_pt1 | contig 12706 bp, 17 predicted proteins | sample Porto_5metaG_FD_187428 | JGI IMG/M metagenome (GOLD analysis project Ga0209295, IMG submission 187428) | Marine algal microbial communities from Porto, Portugal - Porto_5 metaG (SPAdes) (version 2) | ecosystem: Host-associated > Algae > Red algae > Unclassified | place: Portugal: Porto... | reverse complement strand
ATAAATCCCATAAACATTCAAAATGATTTTCCATTTCTCTACCACCACGGACGACAAAGCCATGATGCTCCATATTAATACCGTCTAAACTTCCCCCTGAGATGTCTAATTCTTCTAAAATATGGATGTTTTTACCTTTCATTTGACCGTCACGAATTAAAAAACATGCTGCTGCTAGCGAAGCTAAACCTGATCCAATTAAATATGCTGATTTCTTATCAACATTTTCAGGTTTTTTCGGACGTGCAAAAGCTTCATAATTGCTATTAGTATAATACATAAAAACACCACCCTATTAATAAGCGAATTTTCTTAATATTCCAACTCCTTACACTTTAAGTATACGCTTATTGTAATTAAATTTCAAAAAATAATACAATTTACCATTTTGATTTTAGTTTGTAATTTTTGTTTTTTTAGCCTATATAATTATAATTTGTAAATAAAAGAGTATATTATAATGTTATAAGATTAATTAAGGTGGTTTAATAAGGAGTTAAAAAATCATGATTGTTGGTGAGGAACAAAAGGAAGTCAAATTGCTGCCGGATGATTTAATGTTAGATTATACGACATTAATGAAAATGCCTTAAAACAAGTTGAAAGATGAAATAATGATGGCTCATCAAACAACAGAACAATGTTTTAATAAGATATTGGCGTTTGCTCGTGATATTAACCTTACTGTTTTACCAATTAAAAAGAACAGACAGGTTATATTCTCAATACGTTATTAGTTCCTTTATTAACACAGCACAACGTTTATTAGCAGTAGGTATAACTGACTTTAAAATGATTGATAAGTTTTGGCTGATTGCTATCCAATCTAAAAAAGGTTTTTTGCCATTCTTGTTAATATAGTTGGTTTAAATACTGCTTTAGATTCATATAAAGGAACTCAAAAATCAATAGACAAAAAATTGTAGACATTTTAAAAGATAAAGTAACGAACAATGAATTAGGTGTAGATGTTGGTAAAGGATTCTATGATTATACTAATGGTATCACCCTACGAATCTAAATCTTTTCTAAAACAATTTTTAACATGCATAGATATTAATTGAAAATAAATCATTTAAGAAGCTTCAATATATAATTGAGGATTATTTACAGAGTAACCTATAATCCAAACAAAAAGAACAAATGCTACTAACAAATGAGTGTTCGTTCTTTTTATTTATCATGTTAGTAGCACTGACTTTAGACAACTTTTCAATCAACGATAGATAATTAAATTAAAAAAACGTTATCTAGATTACTTTACTAGATAACGTTAGAATTCTGAGTTTAAGTTATTACTATAGAAAAGTAACAACCTAGTATATAAAGACAAGAGACAGTATACAAGGCTAAACAAGCCTATTTACTTAATTCCCTTATTTTTTAGAAACCAAACATTTAATTTGTGGAAAATTAAATAAAAAGTGCTAGCTAGTTATTGAAACTAGCTAGCATGTGATAATTAAAAGAACATATATTGAGTAAAATGCTAAAAAACAACATATTTAATAAGATACGAAAACTCATGAATCAGAAAAAATAGAGAACATTTAGCATGAGCATACCCTAATATATTAATCCTTTTCTATATTTTTATATTATATCGCTTATATGTAGGATTTTTTGTCTTATCTGTCAATAGATATAGAGAAAAGGTAGAATCATTGATTCTACCTTTGAACATTCAAGATTATTGAGGCTATCTTGAAAGGAGCTGTGATTGGTATTAAGTTCTGACTATAATAAATAAGGTTTATCTTTTCTATCTATTATTAATATAACATATATTGAAATTTTTGCACATATTGAAAACAGTGATTTAATGAGATACTTTAAAACGTTTACACATATCTATTTATGAATTAATTTAAACCATGGTATTTGAATACTTCGATGAGAAGATATGTAAACCTAAATAAGTAAAGTCTCTGTAATACTTATAACACTAAAAATAAAATCGAAAAACATGGTTATAAAAAAGCAACCAACTTTAAAGCTGGTTGCTTTTAATTATGTATTATTTTAGCCATCAGAGAAACCAATAATATTAAGATAATTGATCCAATAAGTGCCGGTAAAATAGGAACGCCACCTAAAATAGGCTCCCATTCACCTAAAAGCTTACTTCCGATTGCAGAACCAATAAGTCCTGCCACGATATTTACAATGATACCGAATGGCACATCTTTACTAAGTATAGCACCAGCTAACCAACCGATTAAGCCACAGACAATAATCATAATAATAAATCCCATAAGTTTGTTCTCTTTTTGATTGTTGTTAATTTTTCTTTTTTGTATCTTGTGTGTATGTATTAAAACAGGAAAATTTTAAATTGATACGTGAAAAAAAGCACTTAATCACAATGGATTAAATGCTTTGAAATTTAACCTACATCGCTACGACATTTTTGCTTATTACCCACGTTGACCTTCAACGATATCGAAATCAACATTTTGACCTTCTTCTAACGATTTATAGCCTTCTCCAGCAAATACCAGAGTAGTGAACGAAAACGTCATTGCCATTATCTCTTTCGATGAAGCCAAAACCTTTGTCTGCGTTAAACCATTTTACTGTATCGTTATTCATATAGAATATCTCCACGTGCTTTTGCACATAATATTTGTAACAAATTCATAACTAAAAAAGAGGATATTCAAATAAATACACTACAATTTAATTCACAATCTTTGATTACGTTAGATTAAATATACGTTTAATTATGTTATAAGTACAGAACTATTTTTCATTTGTGTTGATTTTAGTAATAATTAATATACCATCTTATTTGCTTTTTAAAAGCCGATAAACCTTTTTGACTATAAAACATCTTATTTTTTAAAATACCCCTTAGAATTCAACTAAGGGTATTTTTATTTTGAATATAAAAAACTACTCGCTAAATTTTAGCAAGTGGTTTTAAAGTATTGTTAGTAAATCTTTAGCAATTGGAATAACGCAACAAAAAGAAAATTGTAAAAGCTAGTTTGATATTGTTATATCTAAACTGTGCTCTCACAATCTTGAAAATTACATAGAAAATATTAAATTTAATGTTTGCAAAGCTATAGGAGTCTTAAGCTTTATATGCATATACTAACAAAAAAGTAGACATTTATAAACTATCAAAGCTTATTTTTTTTTAAGAGAATATAAAAATGGTAATTAAGACGGGCTAAAACTCAAACTGTTATTTCACTAGCTTGTTTATTAACTTTGATAATGAAAATATTACATTTTACAATTTTATCTTTTGAATTTGTGATGGGCGTAATCCTGAACTTTTCAAACTCCTTTTAGGTACTATTTGATCCTTATAGCGACAAGGATTTTGAAATGCTAAAGGAAAACTTTTACAATATAGGTGTTCCTTTGTGCTATTAATTCATTAACTAATAATTTCACTAAATTTGAATTAAAAGAAATGACACATATTAACCAAAAAGTTTTAACCCCTATAATTAATGAACTAAGCTTTATTTTCAACAATTTAAATATTAATAAAATCAAATCTAAAAAAGGACGTAAAATTGAATGGTTAGAGTTTACCTTTGACGCCGAAAACGTATTCATAATAAACGACAACCACAAATGGCTATAGGTAAGTCACGTCAATATATAAATCGTGAAAAAAATACCCAAATGGCTAAAAAATGAAAGTTCTTTGCCTCTAAAAAAAGATACACAATTAGAAAAAGATCTCAAAGACTTTAAACGTTACCTTGAATTAAAATGGGGAGACAAATAAGAAAGGACACTATGTAATGAAAAAAGAAATACAGGAATGGGTAATAGCTATAATAGTAGCAGTATTATTATTAGCATTAGTAAATACATTTTTAATAAAAACTTATACTGTGTCAGGTTTATCAATGTATCCAACATTTAATAATAAAGACAGAGTAATAGTAAGCAAAATATCAAAATCACTTAACCATTTAAATTCTGGAGATGTCATTATATTTCATAAAAATAAAAATAATGATTTTATAAAACGATTAATTGGTAAGCCAGGAGATCAAATTGAATATAAAAATGACAAATTATATATAAATAAGAAATATATTAAAGAATCCTATCTTACATATAATAAAAAAAACAAATGATTCTGGTGATAGTTTAACGGAAAACTTCAAAGTATCAGATATTGAAGGGTCTAAACACAAAATAACTATACCTAAAGATAAATACTTAGTTCTCGGCGATAATAGAGCTAATAGTGTTGATAGTCGAAGTTCCGAGGTAGGATTAGTATCTAAAAAGCGAATAGTAGGTAAAGTTATTTTAAGATTTTGGCCTTTTAGTGATATGCAATATAATTTCAAACATTGAATGATTAGAAACTATATTTGTCGTTGAGAAACACGTTCCCTGTAATAAATCATGAGGAATTTCCTAATTGATTAGTAAAAATATATAGAGAATTTAAAAACTATTGAGCTATACAATTATGACCATCGTTACTATCTGGACAACTAGTTTGTAGGTGAATCTTATTACCAATTTTCGCACCTAACACCCAAGGATTTGGTAAATTCATTTTAACACCTTCCTTATTTGTTATTTTACACTGTAAGCATTTCATATCTCTTGAAAAATATCGAATAAATACACAAATAGCGCAAAAGGTTACTTTAATATGTATGGAAGAGGAGATGTTATTGTATATCCTACTATTAACCATACAAATGGGAGAGTAATTAGAACAGTAAAATATAGGCCTTTATAATTTTTTGTCTCTTCTTTATTTCTATTAGCAATATAAGAATATGTTGTTAAAATTATAAAAATAGTAGAGAGTACTGTTAGAACTAATAAAACATTATTCATCGTTGTTGTTTTTTCTCCATCTAAAAATATATCTTTAAATGCTATTAAAAGTACATTAATCAAAAATATCATAACACTAAATTCAAAAAACTTTTTAAACATATTTAACACTTCCTATTATCTTATTGTTATTCACTATCATAACTTATTTAAGTATGTATAATAAAGTATTCTTATCAACAATAGAAGAAAAATGAAAGGAATAATTCCAATGAACTACATATATATTTTACTCTTATTTCCATTAATAATAGGATTTATCGTATCAATAAAAAAACATGACTAAGGAGACATAAAAAGTTATGAGTAATAAATATAATATACATCCAGTACTATATATAGGCGGATTTGCAGTATTTTTTAGTTTTATATTTGGATTTCCTGTAGGAACATTAATGGGGCTAGCTATAGGAATAGGAGTTAGTAAAAAAAATGAAAATTTGTAAAAGAGTTTACAGATGAAGGAGTTACAAGATATACTAAAAATAACAAACAGACAGACACATCATTGGATGTGAAAACCCCAGCATGCCGACCAAAGCATATGCTGGGGTTTCTTTTTTATCGTTGTTCTTGATTTAATAAATAAAGAACACGTCCAACAATAATTGGACATACGATATATTTCACAACAAACAGAACGACAATCATTAGATGTGGCACCTCCTTTCTTCACGGGAAGTGCTTTTTTAGTATAACAGAATCTGATTTTAATAGATTCTCCGTTTTTGAATAAAGATACAAAATTTCATTTAATGAAAATGCATAAAAACGTGTGTTTAAGGGTATGTATAAAAGTTGAATAATCGATAATCCAAACACGAAGGGACAAACGCTGAAATGACGGCGTTTGTCCCTTTGTGTTGCGTTGACATAATTCGTTTTTATAGGTAGTGCTTTTGTATAGGTTATTCATTTTTAACGTCTATACCATAATGTTGGATTATGTGATAAAAAACTTTTGTTTTTGATTATACTCATATCTGTTACATTCAATGCATTGAACTTAAAATTAACTATGACTCTATAAATTAAGAACTAGATATCCACTCTAACGCAGATTTCTCAGGTTTATTGGTCTTAACATTAGGGATAATCGAATTATTTATATATATTTTTCCTGTTTGGTCTTTAAGTTTGTGTGTGGTCAGATTCATTATACTTCCATCATATAAATCAATTGATGTATTAGCCGATGTATATCCAGCTGAATTTGACCCAAAATACTTAACATTTTTCTTATCCTTAAATGCTAAGGCTGTAATTTCTCCTGAACTTGCAGTATTTTTATTAATTAATATAGCAATGAATTTTTGTTTTACTTTAGAAGTTTTAGATAGCTTAACTGGCGTCCCACCATTTTCAGTTTCACTTCCATTTAAATTTACACTTGTTTTATTATTATCCTTATCGATATAAGTGAGTAATTTCCCATCTTCAAGAAGCGAAGATAACCCAGCAATCATAGGTCCCATGTCTCCTCCAACATTATTTCTAAGATCAATGATTACACCTTTATATTTTTCCTTATGTAACGCTTGATTTATTATATTTGCGTAATGTTTTGACTCAATGTCATTACCAGAAAAACTTGGCATTTTAATAGTTAGTATATTGCTTTTCTTAGTTATACTTGGATATTTTACTTTATTATTAGTATTATTTTTTTTATTATCATTAGTTTCTAAATAAGAATGCTTTCTTCCAGCCACTACTAACGCTTGTTCTAAATATTGATAAGTATCATTATATTCCTTAGCATTTTTAGTTTTTTTCAATACATATGCTTTAGTATTTTCCCACTTTTTTCCTTTTGCATATAGCCCTTGTTCTTCCATACGGCTAAGTGCCAATTTTGTATAATTTTGAGGTGAAGGTGGAATTATATAAAAATTAAATAGTGGCCCTATTTTCAAAATCGCAATAAAAATTAATACTAAAATAACTACTATTGAAGAACTACTAAACCAAAAAAGTTTTTTATTTTTCATTATGTAAATCTCACTTTCATTTATATATTAACTTTATTATTAATATATCATTTAAATATAATCTATAGTCTTTCGATATTGTAAGTGTGAAATCCCAAATAAAAAGTTAATTAAATAAATCAAAATCTACTTAATGTAATAAAAAGGGGGATTTTATGTTATTAAAAAATAAGATTTATTTAGCCATTATTATTGTTATTTTTATAATTTGTTCAATTATAGTATTGAATGAAAATATTATTGGAAATCCTTTAGGAGAAAAAGTTTTTTATTTATTAAGTTTTCTATTTTTTGTATTTTTAATTATCGGTACAACAAAAAAAAGAGGAAATTAATGCCTTCTTTTCCCTCCATTCTTATCATAAACTTTTTTGCTTGTAGGTGTTTCCCAGTATTATTATTTGCTTGTTGTTTTGTTAAAGTAAAAAGACTTGATCTAATAACCGGTTAAGTGGTCAAACTTTGATAAAATCTCAACCAAAAGTAAGTTTTGATGCTATGACAATTGTTGGTAATCTCAACAAGGACAACGCGCAATCCCTATCTAAATTTATGAGTATTAATCCACAAATTAGACTTTGGGATATGCTTCAAACAAAATTTAAAGCTAAAGCACTTCAAGAAAAAGTCTATATCGAATATGACAAGGTGAAAGCAGATAGTTGGGATAGACGTAACATGCGGGTTGAATTTAATCCAAACAAACTATCTCGAGATGAAATGATTTGGTTAAAACAAAATATAATAAGCTACATGGAAGATGATGGTTTTACAAGATTGGATTTGGCTTTTGATTTTGAGGATGACTTAAGTGACTATTATGCAATTTCTGATAAAGCAGTTAAAAAAACTGTTTTTTACAGTCGTAATGATAAGCCAGAAACAAAATATTTTGGTGTAAGAGATAGTGATAGATTTATTAGAATTTATAATAAAAAGCAAGAACGTAAAGATAACGCAGATGTTGAAGTCATGTCTGAACATTTATGGCGTGTAGAGATTGAACTTAAAAGAAATATGGTGGATTATTGGAATGACTGCTTTAATGACTTACATATCTTGAAACCAGATTACTCAACGATAAAAAAACTTCAGATCGTCATACGATTATGGCTTTATTATTTGATGATAATGAGTGGGGTAAATTAGAAAGACGTACAAAAAATAAATATAGAGAAATGCTAAAAAGTATTTCAGAAATTGATTTAACAGAGTTAATGAAATTGACTTTAAAAGAATACGAAGACCAATTGCAAAAGCAAATTACTTTTTGGCAAAATAAAATTTAAGAATTAGTATTTAAACATAAAGGGGATGACAAAATGGATAAGAAAAATCAAAAAACTAAATTGGTTAAAAGTTTAGAAGGTCTTGGGGCTTTATTTATAGCAATAGCAATTTTAATATTTATAGTTCGTATAATATTTGATGTTATTTATGGTGGATCACATCTTGTAAAGACTAATGATATTTTTCTATTTTTAGGTTTTTTCATTGCTTTTTTAGCATATTGTTTACAAAAGAGAATTGCAGGGGCTATCTTTTTTGGATTCCTCACTATTTTTCAGTTACTTAGTTTATTTGGTATGTAAATTTTATTTTAACTATGAGTGGCTAGCGTTTAAGCCACTCATTTTTTGCGTAAGAAAAAACATAAAGGGTCTGGGATTAATCCCAGCAAGCCGGTATTTTCAGAACGAAGTGGCTAGAAAATACGACGATTGCCAAACCACTTTATTACTTTATAAAAGTTTGCATATTTTATATGCTAAGTTTGTATTAAGTAATAATTTTCGAAGAAAGCGTGGTGGGATTGTATGAGCGAACAAAATAACTTTGTGGCTAGCGACGAAACTGTTGGGCGAAACCGTAAACCCAACCGTAAGGCGCCGAAACAAATTAGTTTTCGTGTGAGCGAATCCGAATATTTAAAGTTACAACAATCAGCTGAAACTTTAAATATGAGTGTGCCTGCTTTCGTTAAGAAAAAGGCACAAGACGCCCGATTGGTCGCACCTAAATTGGATAAGGTAACGCGACAATCGGTAGCGAAAGATTTGAGTATGTTGGGCGCAAATGCCAATCAGATTGCGAAATATTGCAACCAACATCAACACGAAGCACCGAACTATGAAGCATTAGCGCGTAATATCAGTGAATTACGTGAAAGGTTAGATGAGATATGGAAAAAACTAAATTAAGATGGCTTTTAAACGTTATTTATTTTGCGTTTTATTTCGTTCTTATTGCTGTGCTATGGATAACGAACGTAAAGATTTATGATAATACATGGAGCATGGTAAGTTTTTGGGGAAGTGCTTTTATTTTTAGAATTTTAATTGACTATTTTGCTCCTAAACAAAGAAGAAGTGATAACGATGGCAACAACTAAATTAGGTAATACAAAATCGGCAAGTCGGGCAATCAATTACGCAGAGAAACGAGCAGTAGAAAAAAGTGGCTTGAATTGTGATGTCGATTATGCGAAATCGGCTTTTAAACAAACAAGAGCCTTGTATGGTAAAGAAGATGGGATTCAAGCACATACGATTATTCAGTCTTTTAAACCTGGTGAAGTCACACCAGAACAATGTAATCAACTCGGCTTAGAACTTGCAGAAAAAATAGCACCGAATCATCAAGTTGCCGTTTACACACATGCAGATACAGACCATGTACACAATCACATTGTCATTAATTCAATTGACCTTGAGACAGGTCGAAAATATCAGAGTAATAAAAAACAACGTGAATTCGTTAAAAAAGCAAATGATGATATATGTGTTGCACATCATCTATCCATTCCAGACAGACAGGCACAAATTCGTTACACTCAGGCAGAAAAAGGGATTGTCTTTCATAGAGAAGAATATTCTTGGAAAGATGAATTACGTGAATTGATTGAAAATGCCAAAACACATACAAGCAATTTAGAGACGTTTTCAGAGCATTTAGAAGCAAAAGGGGTAAAAAGTTAAGCTTCGTGGGGAAACAATCTCATACAAGCCTGAAAATGCAAATAAATGGGTGCGTGGACGAACGCTAGGTTCAGATTATGAAAAAGGGGCGATTGAAGATGAGCATGAAAGACATCAAGAGCAACAAAGAGAACCCGACTATGCAGACAGAATCAAGGTCGACTGGGACGCCATCGAGCGACACACAGAGCAACTTAAACAACGAAGAATTGAACGAGCTCAAAAGACAAAACAAGCTAATCGTAAATTATTTGGAAGAGATACAAGAGAGTCAGAAAACGAGAGAGAAAGAACAAGAAGCCATAACATCAAAATTGAAAGAGACGACGGAGGACTTTCGAGATAATAGCATAAAAGTACATAATGATTTCGTAAGATTACTTCAAGATAATTTAAACAAAGTCAATACAGAAGATATTCAAGCAGAACTACGACAAGAGATTCGTCAGGTTCAAGATGAAAACAAAGAAATGTTACGTGAAGTGAGAGCATCACATGAGCATTATCAGAAGAGACAAAAACAATTATTTACAGGGATTGGATCAATGTTATTAGTCTTTATGCTGTTTGCTTTAATTATGACCATAGGCAGTGACTTTATGAGTTTCTTACATGTAGATATATTACAAAAAGCCATAGCAAGCAAAATCAAAGCGTCTGAAGGCTTTATGACATTTGTTTGGTATATCACATATGGTTTACCTTATATATTCGCTATAGAGGACTATTTATTAGCTTGTATGAATGGATTAGAGCACGGTTCCATGATTAAAAAGGAATGTGATAAAGTTTTGATGGAAAAGGAGGCCTAATTTTGAAAGTTGTTTTATATTTCTTATATTATTTGGTTTCGTTTTTTGTTTTGAAGTCATTATTTGATTTAGTAATGCAATTAATGTTTCCAACTGAACTTGATTTATATACCAATTTAATTTCTGCATTGATTTTTTCAGTATTTATGACGCCACTCACTTTTGTATTGAAGAAGAATAAAAACAAGAAGTAGAGCACGCATTTATGCCGAGAAAATCTATTTGTCGATGAGAGCCCTTAATTAGACTAAAAGCGCCAGCGGTCAATAGCGTTAGCTATTAAATCGACCGATGGACAGCTTTAGGATTATTAAGGAGCGCAGAATCGTCGGCAAATAGAGGAATTGGAATAATGCATAGTAAGTTTAGGAGATTATTTATGAATTATGATTATTTTAAATCACGAAATTTTATTTTTAGATTTATATATTTTTTGGTAATCGTTGGTTTTATATTTCTTTTATTTGATTTTGTAGTTACATGTGTATGTATATATATATTTGCATCTATTATTTTGGTTATATTCAATTTAATTCGGAAAAAGTATAGTTTATTAATAATTAGTTTTTTGATAGCGCTTTCTTTAATATTATATTTGTTTTATTATAAAAATATATTTTAGAGGGAGGTAATTGTATGAATAAATTAGGAATTTCAATTTTAGGAACTCTATTAGCAACAGGTATAACGTCTTCATTTTTATCAGGAGAGGTTGATGCACAAACTAGTGAAAGGCAAAATGATATGACTAATCTTCAGACTAATTCCCAATCTCAACAAGGAATGGATTTTAAGGATGTCCCTAGACCTGATACTGAATATTGGAATAAGAGTGTAAAAAATAATGGAGATGAAGAATACACTGCTTCAGATAGTCAGGTTTATCGTGAATTAAGAGATAAAAAAATTATTAAAAAGGATTCCCAGTTTGAAAGTATGTTAGAAACTAGAGCAAAAGGTGGTACAAATAAATATGTTGTGCATAAAGATGGCACTTCAACTATTTATTTATCTAATAAATGGGCAAGTCGTGTTGCAGCTGGTGAAACAGGCTTAGTTATTGCACTCATGGGTGGAGGACCATATGGAGCTTTGGTAGCACCTTTAGTTTCTGGTGCGATTAGTGATAATATTTCTGAAAATGGTGTTAAAATTCATGTGCTTTTATCACCTACTCCAGTGGTCAAAAGTGTTAAGCCACAATAGTGTATATATAAAAAGATGGCTTGGTCTTAATAGACCAAGCTTTTTGATAGTGTTATATTAATAACAAAATAAAAAAGAAGTCGCCCACTCCCTGACCAAAGTTTGTGTGCGACAACCATTCAACCAATTAAAACATTAGTTGTTTTTTTATGATTTTGTATATTTAGATATTAAACGATATTTGAATATACATCAATATATATATTTGAGTGGGCGACTTCTTAACGACTTAAGGCGTTGTTTTTTTATGAGTAAAAATAATAAGCATGTAAATTGCTTAAATCATTGTAAAAATAACGATTTAGATAATTTTTCTAAAACCGGCTACTCTAATAGCCGGTTAAACCGACATACTAATATTATATTAAAGTTAAATAATATTCAAATTACATATTATTGCGGGGGGGTACTCAAGTCTGATTTAAGAGGCTAACCCTTTGTGGTTGGTAAGAGATTTTTGCTCGCGTTGGTTCAAATCCTTCTCTCTCCGTTTATAAAAATGGCTTAACTAAATGCTCACCGAATTTCTTTTACAAATAGCATCAAACAGTATATACTGTAATTGAAATAAGAAAGCACAAGTGATACTAACACTTGTGCCCTGTAAGCCCGTTAAAAAAGACGGTAGCCTTTTATAAATTTTGATTAAAATAACCTAGAACTCGGCTAAAGTTGGTAGGTTATTTTTTTGGTTATTATTGCTTATTAATACTAAGCCAATGATTGTTAAAACAATCATCAGCATTTCATAATCAGACAATGCTAATCCTTTCTAGGAGCAAAAACCAAAACCATAGGCATCACCCCATTTTCATGAGATTAGCCACCATCGATCCAACTTGCTTACATTGATTATTATATAGATGTAAGTAAGTTTTTTAAAGTT
>Ga0209295_1000795_pt1 | contig 12722 bp, 11 predicted proteins | sample Porto_5metaG_FD_187428 | JGI IMG/M metagenome (GOLD analysis project Ga0209295, IMG submission 187428) | Marine algal microbial communities from Porto, Portugal - Porto_5 metaG (SPAdes) (version 2) | ecosystem: Host-associated > Algae > Red algae > Unclassified | place: Portugal: Porto... | reverse complement strand
GGACAATGGGGCACCATCTGGATTAGTGCAGGTAGCGGAAGCAACACCATTAATCACTTAACTATAAAAAATGCCGAATTAGGTTTATATGTAGAAGGACAAACTAATGAACCAGAAAAAACATTGACCATCACCAACAGCCGCATTGTTAATAGCTCTAGATATAATCTTTGGGCTAGAAGCGCAAACATTGACGCTTCTAACCTAGTCTTAGGATCCTCTGGAAATTCATCTCTTTTAATAGAAAACGGTGGTAGCTATTCTTTTACTCATGCTACTATTGCAAATTATTGGAACAAGGGTTTCAGATTCAACCCCAGTGTTACCATAAGTAATACTTCTAAAACCAATAGCAAAAACGGTTTTGATTTGCTTCAAGCAGATTTTAGAAATTGTATCATTGATGGTAACAGCTCTAATGAGATTTCCCTTCAAGCAAACAACGAACACGCATTTAATTACACATTTCAAAATTGTTTTATAAGGTTTGATATAAATCAATCTGCAACCAACGAAGATATACTTTATGATTTTGAAAACGAAGAGCACTATCTTAACGTAATTCTTAATGTAGAGTCAGACTATTTTAGTCCTGTAGATAATGATTTTAGAATTGGATTGGACTCTGAATTAATCAATAAAGGTGACATTAACTCCGCCATTACCACCCCGTTTGACATTATAGGAACTGCTAGAATTCCCGATCCTGATATGGGTGCTTATCAAGCAATAGAGAAAGATCTATAAACCAATCTGACAATAATTTGAAGGTTTTTTCTTTCAGAACCCCTATAGGTGCTGATTTTATAAACATGTCCTTGGTTTTTATAAGGACATTCTAGGTATTCCTTTTCTAACCTATGTTTAATTTCGTAGTACACACCATTTTCATTGAACTACACATACACCATAATAGACCAAGATGCTGTTTCTAATTTGCAGTTAAATGCATTTTTAGAAGAATACGGTGATTTTGAGTTTTTAAATACGACAAGCAACCCTGCTGAAGGATTGAATGATATCTTAAAGTATTCCCCAGATATAGTTTTCATTAACCTGAACAACGATTATGCTTCTGTATTTTTAATGGTAACAGAGATTCACCAGTACCTTAAAGAGCTCCCAATTTTAATTGGTATTGCCTCAACAAAAAACTACGCTTACGATGCTATAAAAAATGGCTTCTTTGATTACTGGTTACAACCCTTTAATGAATTTGATATTCGTAAGTCTTTATTGAAATTGAAAAAAAGAATACCAAAAGAGAAGGCGCCCGCTACAATTTGTTTAAAATCATATAATGATTTTCAGTATTTAAATACAAACGATATTCTTTACTTAAAGGCAGATAACAATACCACCGAATTTTTCATGAAAGACGGTACAATTATTAATGCGTTTAAAACGTTAAAAACTTTTCAAAACACTCTGCCTGAGAATTTTATGCGTATTCACCAAAGTTATATCGTAAATACAAGTTATGTTTCTCGTATAAATTTCGGAAAATCTATCTGTGCAATTAAAGCAGTAAACGAGAATATTCCTTTTTCAAAAACATATAGAGAGAATATGAACAACCTTAAGAATATTCTTTCTAAAAACACTCTTTCTTCATTAAATTAAAGAATTCTCTCACAATTGACTCGTTTACTAACAGAATCAGGTCATCTACTTAAGACTTAAAATACGCTATTCTTTGCTAAACGAACGGTAGTAATTTGGTAGTATCATAAACCAAAAACCCCTAAAAAACAGAAACAGTATGAAAAAAGTTACAAGTATTTTAGCAATTGCAGTAATGGCATTAGGTATGGCTACAGTAGTCATTGAAAACACAGCTAACGAATTCGATTTTCTAAATGATATTTCTAATGCATTGACATGTAATGATTGTGATGCACCAAAAGACGATAGAGGAAATTCAACAATGAAAATTGCATAAACAAAATTTAAAATATAAAAAAGCCTTTAACGAGTTCGTTAAAGGCTTTTTTTATACCTTGGTTTTTTCATACCCTTAAAATTATTTTTTTGAACAAACCTCATTTTTTCATAATACTACTTCTATTACAATGCTTTAGTTGTTCAAAAAAAGAACCCACTAAGTCTGTACAAGAAACAACAAACTCAAAAGATAGTATCTCTATCTGGATAGCTGAAAGTAATAATACCAAAACTACTGAAGAACAAAAATTAGCGCTACAACTAAAAGCTTTTAACCTAGCGGAAAATACAAACAACGATTCCTTAAAAGCATTATATTTCTCTAAACTATCGATTGACCAAAATTTTATTACCGATAGCTTACTTTACCGTAAAGTAAATAAAAATGCCATTTCCGTAAATACCAGGATTAATGATTCTGTAGGAATAGCAAACGCTTACTGGGATTTGGGAGCTTTCTTAAACAAAAGAACTATAAAGGATAGTGCATTTTTTTATTACGGAGAAGCACTAGATATATTTGAAACTAATGAAGATAAATATAGTGCTGGGCAATTGCATTTGAATATGGCGGTCATTCAGATGAAAATCAAAGATTATATAGGCAGCGAAGCAAATACCATAAAAGCTATTGAACATTTTAAATCAATTAAGAACGACATTAAACTATCTAATTGTTACAATATTTTAGGTATTGTTTTAAATGATTTAAAAGAATATGATAAATCACTTTCTTATTACAAAGAATCATTATTTTATTTAAAAAAAACTTCTAATTCAAAAATTGAAGAAGCCAGTCTAATTAATAACATTGGAGTTACCTATAGGAACAACAATCAATACCCACAAGCAATTGAAAATTTTGAGAAAGTTTTAAGCACAAATAACTTATATACCAAGAGCCCAGGTCTATATGCTAAAGCAATAAGTAATCTTGCTACTGCAAAATTATATAGTAAAGACACCGTAAACGTTGAACGTTTATTAATTAAAGCTATTAAAATAAAAGAAAAATTAGATGATATCGGTAGTTTGGCGTCGAGCTACCATAGTTATGCTGAGTATAAGGCTTATGCCAGAGATACATTAATGGCAATTAGCAAGGCTAAATTGGCAGAAGAATTATCAATTGCAGGTAATTCAAATGAGCAGCTTTTAAAAACATGGCAATATTTAGCGATTTTAGATAAGCAACATGCATCTGACTATTTCCAAAAATTCACAATACTTAACGATAGTCTACAAATAGCAGAACGTAAACAATTGAATAAATTTGCCCGTATAAGTTTTGAAACTGATGAATTTATTGCCGAAAATATTGAGCTTGAAAGTGAAAAAGAAACGCTGTCAAAACAAAAACAAATTTGGATCGGCATTGCTACAGGATTCTTTTTACTTGGTTTATCTATCTATATTATAATTAACCAACGCGCAAAAAACCAGAAACTTAAATTTGATCAGCAACAACAGGCGAACAACCAAGAGATATTCAATCTAATGTTAATGCAGAAGCAGAAGGTTGATGAAGTTAAGCGTTTAGAACAAAAGCGAATTTCAGAAGAATTACATGATGGGGTTCTTGGCAAAATGCTTGGCGCTCGTATGATTCTTACCGGTTTAAACAAGCGCACAACAGACGAAGCAATTCAAGAAAAATCCAAAGCACTTGGGTCTTTACAAGAAATTGAGAATGAAATTAGGTCTATCTCTCACGAATTGAGTCATAGTGCATATCAAAAAATAAATAATTTTACAGATTCTGTAGAAACACTTCTTGCCAGTAACAAGATTAAGAAAATTAAAACTATCTTTAATTATAATGAAGATGAAAACTGGGATAGTCTAGATGGTGAAATTAAAATTAACGTATATCGCATTATTCAAGAAACCTTTCAAAATGCCATAAAACATTCTAAGTGCTCATACTTTGAGGTTACTTTTTATAGAAATGATGTTGATTTTAAAGTTATTATGAGCGATAACGGAATTGGATATAACGTTAACAAAGGAAAAAAAGGAATTGGTATTAGAAATGTAACCTCTAGAATAGACAAGTTAAACGGCACCTTACATATAGATTCCTCTGAAGGGCAAGGAACAACTATTTCTTTGAACATTCCAATTAAAGTCAATATTAAAAAAAATGAGAAATAATAATACGTAATTTTATAACGTTAATTAAGAATAGAATCTTAAACTATGGACACTATAAGAATTTTAGCGGTAGATGATCACGAAATGACAGCGCTTGGATATAAATATATCTTAGAAGATTCTGATTTTAAAAATTTTAACGTTAAAGTAGAAATTGCAACTAATTTTGAAAAGGGTAAGGCTAAGATAGAAAGTTCTAAACGCGCAGTACCTTATGATATTATTCTTTTGGATATTCAATTATTCTCACCAGAATCAAAAGACCCTAGAACCGGTATTGACCTAGGAATGGTAGCAAGAGCAGAAGTACCTAAATCTAAAGTGGTATTTATGTCTTCTTATAGTGATAATTATAGAATCAATAATATTTTTAAAACCGTAAACCCAGATGGCTATATGGTAAAGTCAGAAATTGATGAAATGTCGCTAAAAACAATGGTAGAGACCATTGTCGGTGAATCTCCTTATTACACCGCTAGTGCGCTATCTGCCATACGTCGTAGAATGTCTACAAATATCGTTATAGATGAGCAAGACCAAAAAATACTTTACCACCTTTCTCAAGGTATCCACACTAGAGATATAGCACCGTTAATAGGTTCAGCGAATACGACGGTAGAGTCAAGAAAAAGACAGCTTAAAGCTCTGTTCGATGTAAAAAACGGTAATGATCTGGCGCTCATAAACGAAGCAAAAACCAGAGGTTTCCTGTAACCATGAAATATATACACATCTGATAATCAGTAATTTAAAAATTAATTTTAAATTTTATCAGTATATCCTCCATAATTCTAAGGTTTTCCTAGGTAAGATTATAAAGAGAGAAAAGTATCTTTATACTATAGAATGCTATAAATTTCCACCTATATGCCTTTTAATTACGAAAATTTTATCAATAATTCTAAATTAGAATTTACTAAGAAAATTGCCGGTATAGATGATTTTCTTTCCGATATTGGTTTTCATTATTTTTCTGATGTAAAACTGAACAATAAGCATATCACTTTTAATTCTATAAGTTTAGTTTTGGAAGTATCATGTAATTTAGACTTACTTGAACTACTATCACACTTTAATACAGGTAGATGGGGTAATAGTGGTACAGAAGAATCTCCATTACAACATGCATTAGATGTTTTAGATTTAAAAAACAAGTACTCCATAGATATTGAAGAACTTACCTTTTTTTTAAATGATACCAGTATTGTTATTAAGCGTATTTACGACAGAAGTATACCAACACAATTAAATGATATTTTAAAGCAAATTGCATTTAATTATGTTTTTTTAACAAGAGGTCTTACTCAAAAACCATATGAGATCTTTGTTCCAATATTCGAAGATATTATCGAGAATATAGATGCAAATGAAGAACCAACTAATACCGCTCCAAAATCATATTCTGAATTCTGGGGAATCTACCTTGACAAGGAAGACGAAGCATCTATTTACGATGTTCATAAAAATACTTACGTAAGAGGAGATTTAGAGTTTTTATCGGAATAAAAACTCTAAATCTTTTTTCAATTTTTAATTAAGCATTAAAAATTGGTCTAGTATTCATCATTGCATTTACTTTAGCCCTTACTTCTTTTATAACAGCTTCATTTTCAGGATTTGAAATTACCTGATCAATTAAATCTACCACTTTTTCCATATCACTTTCCAATAAACCCCTAGTGGTAATTGCTGCAGTTCCAAAACGAATTCCAGAAGTTACGAATGGCGATTTATCATCAAATGGAACCATGTTTTTGTTCGCTGTAATATCTGCTAAAACCAAAGCCTTCTCTGCATCTTTACCTGAAATATCTTTATTTCTAAGATCAATTAGCATCATATGATTATCAGTACCATCAGAAATGATATTATAACCACGCGCTACAAAAGATTTAGCCATTGCATCGGCGTTTTTCTTTACCTGAGCTATATATGTAGCATATGAATCTGTCAATGCCTCACCAAAAGCAATTGCTTTACCAGCAATAACATGTTCTAAAGGACCGCCTTGATTTCCTGGAAAAACAGCCAAGTCCAATAAAGCGGACATTTTTCTTAAGTTTCCATTTTTCAATTTAATCCCAAATGGATTTTCAAAATCCTTGCCCATCAATATCAGTCCACCTCTAGGTCCCCTCAATGTTTTATGGGTAGTTGTAGTTACAATATGACAATGAGGAATTGGGTTATTTAAAAGCCCCTTCGCAATCAATCCTGCTGGGTGAGAAATATCGGCAAGAAGTATAGCATTTACACTATCAGCAATCTTACGAAAACGCTCAAAATCCATATCTCTAGAATATGCAGATGCACCGGCGATTATTAATTTTGGCTGCTCTTTTGTAGCTACTTCTTGAATTTTATCATAATCCAATCTTCCTGTTTCTTTATCTACACCATAAAATACCGGAGTATACAATCTACCTGAAAAGTTTACAGGAGAGCCATGTGTAAGGTGACCACCATGAGATAGATCAAAACCTAAAATTTTGTCTCCTGGCTTTAAGCATGCATGATACACAGCTGCATTAGCCTGAGAGCCTGAGTGCGGTTGCACATTGGCATATGCTGCACCAAAAAGCTCCTTTGCCCTATCTATTGCTAATTGCTCTACTTTATCTACTACTTCACATCCACCGTAATATCTTTTTCCCGGGTAACCTTCGGCATATTTATTTGTAAGTACAGAGCCTTGCGCCTCCATTACTTGCGGACTAGTAAAATTTTCAGAGGCAATCAATTCAATTCCGTTGATTTGACGTTGCTTCTCTTCTTCAATAAGATCAAAAATTGTGGTATCGCGTTGCATGGTACTTTATCTTTTAAATAAGTAACAAAAATACAAATAGCGTAAGTAATGAAATATAAAAAAGAGTACAATCACATAACTTTTTTATCAAAATAAGTTAATAACTATCCTTTGGTAAGATGCTTACAATCTACTTACCTCTAGTAATTCATCGAAAATATACTATACTTAATCGCTTTGCGTTTAACAATAACACTTTTATGGCATGGCTGTTGAATAGCTATTATAAATTCTAAAAAATAATAGATATGAAAAAATTTCTACTATTTAGTTTGATCGGACTACTACTTGCATGTAGTGGTGTTAAAAAAACACAAGAGGCTCTTAACTCTGGCAATTATGAAACCGCCATTAACAAAGCGGTAATGAATATTGCAGAAAATAAGACCAAAAAAAGCAATCAGCAATACATTATTCTTTTAGAAGAAGGATATACAAAAAATACTGAGAGGGAGCTGCAGCATATTAAATTTTTAAAAAAAGATGGCAATGCGGCAAATTATGAGGAAATATATAACAGTTACAATAGATTAAAATCTATTCAAGAGCGTATTCGTCCTTTACTGCCTTTACATATACAAGACGAAAACAGAAAAGCAAATTTCATTTTCAAAAATTACGATGATGATTTGCTGGCCGCTAAAGCTGAGCTATCTGAATTTTTATATTCAAATGCCACTGCTTTACTTAAAGACGCAAACTATAAATCCGATTTTAGAAAAGCTTATAACGATTTAAATTATTTAGATGAAATCAACCCTAACTACAAAGACGTAAAGTTCAAAATAGACGAAGCGTATTTAAAAGGACTAGATTACGTTATCGTCAACATGACGAATAATACAAATCAGATTATACCAAAAAGGCTAGAAGATGAATTATTAAATTTAAATACTTACGGATTAAATTCTAATTGGACAGAATATCACACCAATAGAATAAAAAATCAATTGTATGACTACCAAATGGAAGTGTCTTTTCAAGATATCAATATTTCTCCTGAACAAATTAGAGAGAAGCAAATTAGTAAGGAAAGACAAATTAAAGATGGTTACACCTTTGTTGAAGATCGTAATGGAAATGTAGTAACAGACAGTCTTGGCAACAGCATAAAGGTCGATAAGTTTAAAACCGTTAGATGTGATTTCTATCAATTTACACAGTTTAAGAGTGCCGAGGTAACGGGAGTAGTTAGTTTTATTGATTTAAAAAAGCAACAGAAAGTAAATCAATACCCTCTTTCAAGTCAATTTGTATTCGAGCATGTTTATGCAAATTATGATGGGGATAAAAGAGCGCTAGATAATGACTTAGTATCTCTTTTACAACTTGCAAGGGTGCCATTCCCCAGCAACGAACAAATGGTCTATGATGCAGGAGAAGATTTAAAGAATAATCTTAAGACCATATTGAATACACAACGTTTCAACTAGTAAAAAAGCCCCGTATTAACGGGGCTATTTTATACATATTGTTCTAGCCTAATATCTGATATCGCCCCATGCGAATCATGAATGACCACTACCCCATTCTTAATAATTAAAAGTTGAGGAGATTGATGCATTACCCCAAATTCTGAAGCTACTGCATTAGAAACATCCCTATTCGCCAACAAATCTAAAAAGTAAAGATCCATTTGCCCATCTTCTAAACCATAATTGCTTTTAAACATATTTAAAACCATTCTACTGATTCCACAAGATGTGGAGTGTTTAAATATTACCTGAGGTCTACCTTTAGAAGCTATTTTGATATTATTTAGTTGATCTACAGTATTAAGAGGTATCCAAGGAATTTCAGATGAATTTTCTCCATCACCACTCTTTGAACCACCAAATAAACCACCAAATATTCCCATAAAATTCTTAATTTAATACTGTTTTTTCAACGAACAGCAACTGACTAATTGTCATTCTTTTTTTATAATCAACAGCCATTTTGTCTTACAGATACTATTGGTAAGGTTGTTGACTATTACATATCAAAAGTATTACAAATAACATAAACCGAAAGAAAATGAATATAAATAATTTCACTATAAAATCACAGGAGGCTATTCAACAAGCCCAGCTGATTGCCCAAAATCACGGGCATCAGCAAATTGAGAACGAACATTTATTTAAAGCCCTTACCGAGGTTGAAGAAAACGTAATGCCCTTTTTAATTAAAAAATTGGGAATTAACTTTTCTTTGGTTCAACAAATTATTGAAAAAGAGTTAGCAAGCTTTCCTAAAGTGGAAGGTGGCGATATTCAATTTTCAAGAGAAGCAGGTAAAACTTTAAACGAAGCAAGTATCATCGCCAAAAATATGGAAGATGAATATGTTTCAATAGAACACCTCTTTCTGGCTATTTTAAAATCTAAAAGTAAAATAGCCCAAATTTTAAAAGATCAAGGAGCAACAGAGAAGCACCTTATGGCTGCTATTAGCGAATTGCGTAACGGAGATAAAGTTACTTCTCAAAGTGCCGAAGATAGTTACAACTCGCTTAAAAAGTACGCAAAGAACTTAAATGAACTTGCGGATAGCGGTAAACTAGATCCGGTTATTGGTCGTGATGAGGAAATTCGTAGAATCCTTCAGATTCTATCGAGACGTACAAAAAACAATCCTATTCTTGTTGGTGAGCCAGGTGTTGGTAAAACCGCTATTGTAGAAGGTTTAGCACATAGAATAATTCAAGGCGATATTCCTGAAAATCTAAAGGATAAAGTAATTTATTCCCTAGATATGGGCGCCTTAATTGCAGGTGCCAAATACAAAGGAGAATTTGAAGAACGTTTAAAAGCCGTAATTAAAGAGGTTGTAAGTGCAGATGGAAATATCATCTTATTTATTGACGAGATACATACCCTAGTTGGCGCTGGTGGCGGTCAAGGAGCCATGGATGCTGCAAATATTCTTAAACCAGCCCTTGCAAGAGGTGAATTAAGATCAATAGGTGCAACGACATTAGATGAATACCAAAAGTATTTTGAGAAAGATAAAGCCTTAGAAAGAAGGTTTCAAAAAGTTGTCGTAGACCAGCCAGATACTGAAAGTGCCATCTCTATTCTTAGAGGTATTAAAGAGAAATATGAAGCGCACCATAAGGTTCGCATCAAAGATGAGGCGGTTATTTCTGCAGTAGAACTATCGCAACGTTATATTACCAATAGATTTTTGCCTGATAAGGCTATTGATCTTATGGACGAGGCGGCTTCTAAACTTAGAATGGAAATTAATTCTAAACCTGAAGAGCTAGATGTTCTTGATCGTAAGATTATGCAGATTGAAATTGAAATTGAAGCGATTAAACGCGAAAACGACAAGCAAAAATTAAAGATATTAAATCTAGATTTAGCTAACATAAAGGAAGAACGAAACGAAATTTTTGCTCAATGGGAAAGTGAAAAATCGGTTGTTGACAATATTCAGCAGACAAAATTGGATATTGAGAATTTTAAAGCCGAAGCCGAGCGTGCCGAAAGAAATGGTGATTATGGAAAAGTAGCGGAAATCAGGTACGGTAAAATTAAAGAAGCACAGGAAAACCTGACTAAATTACAAGATAATCTTGCCGAGCAGCAACATGCGGGAACCTTGATTAAAGAAGAGGTCACCAGTGACGATATCGCTGAAGTAGTCGCAAAATGGACAGGTATACCAGTTACTAAAATGTTACAAAGCGAACGCGAAAAACTATTAAAGCTTGAAGAAGTGCTCCATAAACGTGTAGTTGGTCAAGAAGAAGCTATTGAAGCGGTTTCTGATGCTATACGAAGAAGTAGAGCCGGTTTGCAAGACTCTAAAAAACCTATTGGTTCGTTTCTTTTTCTAGGAACAACAGGTGTTGGTAAAACCGAGTTGGCAAAAACATTGGCATCTTATTTATTTGATGATGAGAATGCCATGACCAGGATAGACATGAGCGAATATCAAGAAAGACATTCGGTAAGCAGACTTGTTGGTGCACCTCCAGGATATGTAGGTTATGATGAAGGCGGACAATTAACTGAAGCGGTTCGTAGAAGACCATATTCTGTGGTGTTGTTAGATGAAATAGAAAAAGCACATCCAGATACGTTCAACATCTTATTACAAGTATTGGATGAAGGTAGACTGACAGATAATAAAGGTCGTGTTGCAGATTTTAAAAATACGATTATCATCATGACCAGTAATATGGGTAGTGATATCATTCAAGATACCTTTGAAAATGCAGTAGACGTTTATAGCGCAACTGAAGCTGCTAGAGTTGAAGTACTGGGTCTATTAAAGAAAACTGTAAGACCTGAGTTTATAAATAGAATTGATGACATTGTCATGTTTACCCCTTTAACAAAAGACAACATCAAAGAAATTGTAAGACTTCAACTAAATAGTTTAAAGAAAATGTTAGACCATCAACAAATTACTTTAGATGCTACAGAAGAAGCTATAGATTATTTGGCAGAGAAAGGTTACGACCCGCAATTTGGCGCAAGACCTGTAAAAAGGACTATTCAAAAAGAGGTTCTGAACAATATGTCCAAGGCTTTGCTAAGCGGAGAAATTAAAGCCGATAGCGTTGTATTACTTGACGCCTTTGACAATGGTCTAGTTTTTAGGAATCAAGAGGAAATTACAGTTTAAATTTTAAAAATTTGTTAGAAAAGCGTTCATATGAAATATATGAGCGCTTTTTTTTATGAACAATATATACCATACAGTATAGATTATTTATCTTTACATAAAACAGTCTATTATGTCAACCAAAGCCGAAAGAACTACCGCATTTATTATTGAGACTGTCGCACCTGTATTCAACAAACATGGGTACGTAGGCACCAGTATGAGCGATTTAACCGACGCCACCAATTTAACTAAAGGTGCACTTTACGGTAACTTCGAAAATAAAGAGGCTCTTGCCTTAGCTGCTTTTGAATATAATAGAAGTTTATTGCTTACTGCTATTGATGAGCACTTATCAATTGTAGGTAATGCCATGGCTAAAATTGAAAATCTACTTGACTTTTATAAAAAGTATGACATTTTTACAATGAAAATGGGTGGTTGCCCTATTTTAAATGTTGGTATAGACGCTCAACACAATAACAAACTACTTGCTGCCGCAGCAAAAGAAACCATTAAGGAAATTGAAGACAAAATAGCCTTGGTCTTCGAAAACGGCATTAATAACGGAGAGTTTAAACTACCAGTTTCTCCACTACAGTTCTCAAAACAATTATTTACGATTATTCAAGGAGCAATTTCAATGGCTACCATTACAAAGGATCGTAAATACTTATTGAACACGGTTACGTATTTAGATGTGCTCATCAAAAGAGAACTTAAGTAAATTTCAACACTATTCTTGGGTTTCTACTAATAATATGATAACGGATAAGTTTTCTACTCACCCGTTACTCTGAAGATCCATATTTTATCAGTGTATTTTCCTCCAAGTTTGGAATCTCTTGCTTCTCTTGCATCTTTTATGAAGTTGTATTTAGCCAGGTATACGTAATTATATTTATTCTTTTGTCTAAAGAAAGATTTAGCATTAATCCCTTTCTTATGCATATCCGCCAAGAAAGCATCCAAGTACTTTTTAGTACCAAATACATTTGCTATCAGGTAATATCCAGGCTCTAAAGAACCTTCTTTAGTTACTTCTTCATATTTCTCGCCTGCTCTTACCTTTACAACTTCATTTCTCATTGTCAGGGCTTCACTTTGTGCAATTGAATCTTGTCTCTGCTTTTGGGCTAGTGCAACAGCGGCAGCCTCCTTCTTCATTACTGCTGCTATTGAATCTTGCTGCTTCTGCTGTTTTAAAGCATTAGCAGCT
>Ga0209295_1000794_pt1 | contig 12762 bp, 10 predicted proteins | sample Porto_5metaG_FD_187428 | JGI IMG/M metagenome (GOLD analysis project Ga0209295, IMG submission 187428) | Marine algal microbial communities from Porto, Portugal - Porto_5 metaG (SPAdes) (version 2) | ecosystem: Host-associated > Algae > Red algae > Unclassified | place: Portugal: Porto... | reverse complement strand
CAAGGTTACCTGTGATAGATAGTGTTCCTTTTCCTTTTGATAAGGCAGACTCTATAAATAAAATATCACCACCTACACGTGTCCAAGCAAGACCTGTTACTACTCCAGCAACATCATTGTTTTCATATTTGTCACGCTCCATTCTAGGAGATCCTAAAACTTCTATGATGTCTTCGTTAGAAACTTTTACGTTATACTCCTCCTCCATTGCAAGATTTTTGGCACCGTAGCGCACCATCTTTGCAACTTGCTTCTCAAGACCACGTACTCCAGACTCACGAGTGTACCCCTCAACAATTTTTTCTAGTTGTGGCTTTGCAATCTTAAGCTGCTCTGGTGTCATACCGTGCTCCTTAAGTTGCTTAGGTAATAAGTGTCTCTTTGCAATCTCTGTCTTTTCTTCTATAGTATAACCCGTTACATTTATAATCTCCATACGATCGCGTAATGCTGGCTGTATGGTATTAAGGCTATTTGAAGTTGCGATAAACATCACCTTAGAAAGGTCAAACCCCATCTCAAGGAAGTTATCGTGAAACTCACTATTCTGCTCTGGGTCAAGTACCTCTAGTAATGCAGAAGATGGATCTCCCTGACTCCCCATACTTAACTTATCTATCTCATCTAGTACAAAGACTGGGTTACTTGTACCCGCCTTACGAAGGCTCTGTATGATACGACCCGGCATTGCTCCTATATAAGTCTTTCTGTGACCACGTATCTCAGACTCGTCACGCATACCACCTAGACTCATACGTATGTACTCTCGCCCAAGTGCCTCGGCAACAGATTTACCTAGTGAGGTTTTACCCACTCCTGGAGGTCCGTAAAGACAGAGTATAGGTGACTTCATATCGTTACGTAATTTTAATACTGCTAGGTATTCTATAATACGACGCTTTACATCATCAAGACCATAGTGATCACGGTCTAAGATTTTCATAGCACGTTTTAAATCAAATTTATCTTCACTAAACTCGTTCCAAGGAAGGTCTAAAAAGAGGTCAAGATAGTTGCGCTGTATGCTATACTCCGCTACTTGAGGATTCATACGCTGCATTTTAGAAAGCTCTTTCTTAAAATGCTTTTCTACTTTTTCTCCCCATTTTTTTGTCTTTGCACGCTCGCGCATCTCTTCAAGATCATCTTCAGAGGTAGATCCTCCTAGTTCTTCTTGAATGGTCTTCATTTGCTGGTGCAAGAAGTACTCGCGCTGCTGCTGGCTCATATCATTTTGAACCTTGTTTTGAATATCATTTTTGAGTTCCAGCTTCTGGCGCTCCATATCCATAAACTTAAGCGTCTCGATAGCGCGCTTATGTAAATCGTTTATGTGAAGTAATTCCTGCTTCTCAGCCACGGTGAGATTCATATTAGAACTCACAAAGTTTATTAAGAAAGAATCGCTCTGTATGTTTTTTATTGCAAAAGATGCCTCAGATGGGATATTTGGCGAGTCTTGAATAATTTTAAGAGCAAGATCTTTTATAGAATCTATCGCAGCCTTAAATTCTTGACTTCCTTTATCTGGACGTGTTTCTGGAAATTCTTTTATCGTGGCTCTTAAGTAAGGTTCGGTTTGAGTCACTTCATTAATCTCAAAGCGTTTTTTACCTTGTATGATTACGGTTACATTACCATCAGGCATTTTAAGAACACGCAGTATACGTGCTACCACGCCTACTTTATTTATATCATCTGCCGTTGGGTTTTCTACAGACTCATCTTTTTGAGCTACTACGCCTACTACCTTTCCTCCTTTATTTGCCTCGTCTATAAGTTTTATAGAGGTATCTCTTCCTGCCGAAATAGGAATCACAACTCCAGGAAACAGTACCGTATTACGTAAAGGTAATATCGCTAGACTTTCTGGGAGCTCTTCATTATTAATCGCCTCCTCATCTTCTGGGGTCATTAACGGGATAAGCTCTGCATCTCCATCTATCTCTTGCAGTGACAATCTGTCTAATGTTGTAAATTTTGGTTTTGCCATATAATATATGTGCCACAATGTCGGGTATTGCTACGCTCATTATGACTATCTAAGTATTATTATTCTATTTAAAAACGGCGAGTGACCCTGTAATGTATGGTATATAGTCACTCACGATTACTTTAAGTCAATTCTTATGCCAAGTGAAGTACGCTTTCGCGAAAATGTAAACCACAACCCTTATCTTTCCTTATAGTTATAGTAAAACCTTTGGCCACAAGAACCATCTTTAGGGAGACTAGCACGCTAGTTGTCAAAAGGAGAATCAAAAAAATAAAATAAATTTTTCACGAAAGTGTAACAACTTAAAAATTACCACATCTTTACTATAGAATTAACCAAAAGTGAATTTTACCAACCATCAAATAACAGATCTATTATCACTATGCCAGCAAGGTGAGCAGGGTGCACAAATGGAAGTTTACAATCGCTACTACAAGGCGATGTATAACACCTCATTGCGCATTGTAAAACACGAAGCAGAAGCAGAAGATATTATGCAAGAGTCCTTCTTAAGTGCTTTTACAAAACTAGACAGCTATAAGGGTGAGGCATCTTTTGGGAGTTGGTTAAAACGTATCGTTGTAAATAATAGCCTCAATGCTTACAATAAAAGTAAGCGACTAGATGAAACCTCTATAGATGACCATCTATATAAAATAGAAGACGATGCGGCCGGTGTAGCAGAGATGGATCTCTCTAGTGTACGTGCTCAAGAAGTAGTAAACGCAATGAGTGAACTAAAAGACAACTACAGACAGTCACTGTCATTACATCTTATAGAGGGTTATGACTATGAAGAAATGAGTGAAATAATGAATGTAAGCTATGCAAACTGCAGAACGATGGTGTCAAGAGCAAAAGACAGCTTACGAAGAATTTTAAATAAAAATGAAAAAGGAACCTATAGATCAAGTATTTAAGCGCCTAGAAGGTAAGCTAGATACAGCTGCACCTAGTGCAGATCACAAAGCAAACTTTCTTGCAAAGTTACAGGCGCAAGCTGCTCCCGTAACTCCAGAGAAAGAAACTAAAGTCATAAAGTGGATGCGTCCTCTTTTTATAGCAGCGAGTATGCTCTTGCTTGCCGGAGTCATCTTTACTCAGTTTAATACGAGCTCGAGTGATAAGGAACTTGCAGATGTATCACCAGAAATGCAGGAAACTCAAGACTTCTTTACAAAGACTATAGAACGAGAGCTTTTTGACATTAAAGAAAAGATGACTCCAGAAAATCAAGCTATGGTAGAAGATGCCATAGTCCAGCTGGAGGTGCTAGAGCAGCAATATGATAAACTTAAAATTGACCTTTCTGAGAGTGGTGAAGATAAGCGTGTGATCTACGCTATGATAGACAACTTCCAGAACCGCATTGACCTCCTACAAAATGTAGTAGAACAAATGAATGCCATCACAGAACTAAAGCAAATTGAAAAAGCAGTAACACTATAGTTACTTAAATAATATACTATTACTATGAAAACAAAAATAACTCACCTCCTACTCTTTGTACTCGCTATGCCTTTTATGGTAATGGCAAGTGACAACTACCCTAAAGGGAAGTATACAAAAGAGAAAAGAATCAAAAAAGAATATAACGTAAATGCAGATGCAAAGCTGGTTATAGATAACTCCTACGGTAATGTAAATATGGTAAGCTGGAATGAAAACCGCATTGTTATAGAAGTGCTAGTAAAAACTAATGGAAATGATGAAGAGCGCGTACAAGAAAAGCTAGATGAAATAGATGTACGTTTTGAAGGCTCTCCATCTTATGTAAGTGCTAAGACTAATTTTGAGAGAAGTAGCAGCCGCTCGTGGTGGAATAGTTGGAAAAACAGCAACGTAAATATGGAAATTAACTACACCATAAAGCTCCCAGCTACAAATATGATAGACATAAGCAATGACTACGGAGGAGTAAATCTTGATCGCTTAGAAGGTAATGCAAAGATTAATTGCGACTATGGTAAAATCACTATAGGAGAACTACTTGCAGAGGATAACTATCTCAACTTTGACTACACAAAAAACAGCAGTATAGGCTATATGAAAAGTGGTCGTATTAATGCAGACTACTCAAGTTTTATGCTTGAGCGCGGCGGTGATATAGAACTCAACGCAGATTATAGCAAATCTGAATTTGGAAAAATTGAAAATCTGAACTATAACTGTGATTATGGATCTGTAAAAACAACAGAAAGTAATGACGTAATAGGTCGCGGTGATTACATCTCTGCAAAAATAGGGGTTGTACACGGTGATTTAAATATCAACGCAGATTATGGGAGTATACGTGTAGAAGAGCTTGCTGGAGATGCTGGAGACGTCGTGATACAGAGCGATTATACAGGCATAAAAGTGGGATACAGTCCTGCTTATGATTTTACCTTTAATATAAAACTTGAGTATGCAGGCTTAAGCGGTAAAGATGAGCTTACTTTTAATGTAGAGCGCGTAGAATCTTCAGACAAATATTACGAAGGGTACAAAGGATCATCTTCTACTAACAACAACATAAACATCAACTCAGAGTATGGGGGTGTTACATTATTTAAAAACTAAATTCAATCATCAACTAAACAATCTATTATGAAAAAATTAATCACACTCAGCTTAGTCCTTTTTGCAAGTACTCAAATACACGCACAATGGTGGGGAAAAAGCGTAAAAGGTAATGGCGAACTGGAAACTATAACTCGTAACGTAGGTGACTATGATGAGATAAGCGTTGCTGGCTTTTTTGACGTGACACTCGTTGCCGGTAATGAAGGAGAACTTACTATTGAAGGAGAGAGTAACCTCCTTCAATATATTGAGACAGAAGTAGATGGTGACAGACTTACTATCAAGGTGAAAAATAAGCAAAACCTAAAAACGAGCTGGGGGAAAGATATTAAAATACGAGTACCTTTTAGAGATTTAAACCAAGTATCATTATCAGGATCTGGCGAGATTATGAGTACAGATGTTATAAAGGCAAATAACTTTAGAGTTTCTGTATCTGGATCTGGTGATATAAATCTTGTAGTAGAAGCTAGCAGCACAGAGAGTCGTGTTACTGGATCTGGTGATTTGGTATTAAGAGGTAGCACAAGAGATCACGAGACAAGTGTAACGGGATCTGGAGATCTTGAAGCAGGACGCTTTAAAGCAGATAATGTAGATGCAAAGGTTACAGGGTCTGGAGATATAAGAGTGAGCTGTGATAAAAGCATACGCGCTCGAGTAACAGGATCTGGAGATATAGAATATGTAGGTAACCCTACTAAGCAAGACACAAAGGTTTCTGGATCTGGAGATATCTCTAGAGGATAAAACTATTTTGTCCCAAATACAATAAAAGCCCTCTTGCGAGGGCTTTTTTACTTATACATATTATAGTTCTTTCTTGAGTAGTCTTGCGGTACCAGAAAATCGTTCTACTATAATTTTTGGCTCGCCATAAAGTTGCACCATACTCTTATCTGAAAGGTCAAGTGTTACCTTCTCATCTACACTTAGCGTCACGCTACCGCTTTCTCTTCCTACTATCTGCACTATGTCTGCATCAAAGGAGAGTCCTTTACATTGAGCGGTTTCATTTACTGTAAAAGTAGCTTCACTAGCATTTCCTGTAAACGCTATGTCAGATCTTCCTGAAGCAATTATTGAGAGTTTTACGGTGTTTATATCCGCTTTCGCGAAAGCGTTATCACTTAAATTCACACGTATATCGTCTCCAGTGTAATCTATCTCAAACTTTGAGTTGCCGTTTGCCATAATATCTGCCTCTCTCGTTTTGAGCTCTCCGTTGAAACGACTTCCATCCAGAAAACTACCCGTAAACATATCTCCCTCTATGGCTGTAGATACAAAGGCACTACTTTTTGAATCTAAACTTACAGCGCTCAGTGCTGTATATCGCACAGTAATGTTAAGTCTTTTTGCACTACGTATATCCTTGCGGGTTGAGACCACAAGTAGACTATCTTTAATGTCAAAATCTATAAGTTCAACTAGGTTATCATCCATCTCTAGGTCATAACCGGTTTGAGAATCTGCCATAAGTGTTACCTCTAGGCCGTCTGTCACCTTGATTGCGGTAAAGCCATCTAGTCTCTCAGAAACATCTATGACATTACGACTACCTTTTACTCGCTCGCGTTGTGCAGCGACACTTGTAGTTACAACCAGAAGTATTGCAACCACAAAACTCTTTAAATATCTATTCTTCATAAAATTAAAAGTACAATAAATGAGCCATCCTTAATAACCGTACATAAAAAAAGCATCTGGTTACAGATGCTCTTTAAAAATATGTCGTTTATGGATACTAATAGGCAATATTAATCACTCCATCTACCGTAAGTACTTCTTCGTTATCTGGGTTTGTAAATGCTCCAGAAAAGGTTCCTACGATTGTAGTACCATCGTTTGCCGTAATTGTATTAATAAAAGGTGATGTCCCTCCAGGTGCTGCAGTAAGTACTACACCATCTATAGTAATAAGTGTGTTTTGCATCACATTATCTCCAGTTTGTTGTAATACAATATCAAAAGTGAAGGTGTCGCCAGTATCTGTATCTGTTGCTACAACGCTTAAAAGAGAACCATCTATAGTTACTACTGCATTATCAAAGTTTGTAAACGTTCCTCCTATAGTTCCATACACCGGTCCATCATCTTCTGGTGGGTTACAATCCCCTAGCTCTTGAACAATTGCATCTAGACTTCCGTCTGGATCTCCACAAGTTGTAATCTGTTCCTGCAGTGCAAATGAGTAATCTGCACAGGCAGCGGTATAAGCATCACTATCTTGAGGATCTACTGCGTTAAATATTTCTTGAGCTTCTGCTGTTGCAATTTCGGCAGCGGCACAATCTCCACCACAGTTTAGACTATCTATAGTTGCTTGTAAACTACCACTTGCATCTCCACACGCTTCTATTTGTGCACTTAACGCGGCACTATATGCGAGACATAATTGCTCTTCATTTTCTTCGGTAGCATTGTTAAGTGCCTCCAGCGCTGCCTCTGTAGCTAGCTCTGCTTGTAAGCACGGGTCTGGTGTTGTACAGTCGCCTAGCGTAGTAAGTATGGATTGTAGCTCTCCAGAACTATCACCGCATAGTTCTATAGTTGCTTCAAGTGCAAGTGCATATGTTGTACAGGCCTGTGTGTAATTTGATTCAGAAGAGGCTGCAAATGCCGCTTGTGCAGTTTGCAATACATCAAATGCTATTTGACACGTATCACTATCTGGATCTGTCTCTCCAGGCTCAGAACCATCTCCGGTTACAGAAAACTCGCCCTCTAGTTGTTCATCATCACAAGAGATTACTGTGACTGAGGCTAGCATTATAAATAAGAATAGGTAGTGTAGTTTTTTCATCGATGTAGGATTTTGTAAACCTTAAACGCAAACATAATCATTTTATTGGACTGTTTTACGGGCATTTTATGACTCCTTATGTGATCTAAGAATCTTGTTTTGCTCTTGCATTAAGTGCTCAATATTTGCTAAGAGTTCAATGTTTTTTGGTGTTTTTTCTTCAGTATTTTTTGGGTCTTCAGATTTGTCTTTAAATCTGTTAATCCCTTTTATGACTATAAATATAGTCAAAGCTATGATAACAAAGTCTATCCCCACCTCTATGAGCTCCCCGTAGCCTATTGCGACTACATCTGCCTCATTTTCGGCATCTCGTAAAATATACCTGCGCTCACGTAGGTTTATGCCATCTGTAAGTAAAGAAAGTGGTGGCATTACCACCTTTTTTACTATAGTATTTACCACATTATTAAAAGCAGTACCTATGATGATACCCACTGCCATATCAACCATATTACCTTTTACGGCAAAATCTTTAAATTCTTGTATAAAACTCTTCATAGTATATAAATGTTAGAAAAACGCTTCAAGCAATTCTAGGCTGTTTAATAAACGGATTAATTGCTTGCAAAGAGTGTTTTGTTATACGCTTTCGCGAAAGCGGAAACCATTTGCCTATTTATTTTCTTTTGGAACTCTGTACAGAAGCACTACTCCCACTGCAAAAAACAGTATAAGAAATACGATAGAGTAACGCATACTGCCGGTAATCTCTTCTATGAAACCATATAAGAACATCCCGATGATGATCCCTATTTTTTCGGCAACGTCATAAAAACTAAAGTATGATGTTGTGTCTTCTGTTTCTGGTAAAAACTTTGCATACGTAGACCTTGAGAGCGATTGTATGCCCCCCATCACAAGACCTACAAAACCAGCAGTAATGTAAAACTGGAACGGCGTATACACAAAGTATGCCCAGGCACAAATTACAATCCAGATCACATTAATAATGACCAGTGCCTTTATGTTACCCACGCGTGCCGAAAGTTTTGAAGTAAGTATAGCACCCAGTACTGCCACAAGTTGTATTAAAAGTATACTCCCAATTAATCCAAACTGACGCTCGCTATCACTACCCCACTCTAGTTCTTGCTCTCCAAAATATGCTGCAGCAAGCATCACTGTCTGTACCGCCATACTGTATACAAAGAAGGCAATAAGATATTTTTTAAGACGCAGCTGGTCTTGCATAGAAGACCAAATGGCTCTTAGCTCCTTAAAGCCATTAAAGAACACATCTTTGGTAAGCTTTCCTTGCGCTTTATTCCCCTGAGGTAAGTAAGCGTAGGTATACTGGCTAAAACCTATCCACCAGACACCAGTAAGCACAAAAGACAGTCGCGTAGGAAAACCTTCATCTTCAAAACCGAAAAGCTCAAATCCCAAAATTAAAAATAAACACCACCCGAGTAATATAACACTCCCTATGTAGCCTAGGGAATACCCTTTTGCACTTATCTTATCGTGTTGTTCTGGATATGCTATATCTGGCAAGTATGAATTATAAAAAACGAGACTCCCCCAGAAACCTATAAGTCCCAGGGCATATAACGTAAGGCTCAGGTATATATGCTCAAGGCTAAACCAGTACAAACCTATTGTAGAGAAAGCTCCTAGATAGCAGAAGAGTTTTAAAAAGAACTTTTTGTTACCCAGATAATCTGCCACTCCAGAGAGTATAGGTGATATAATTGCTACCACGAGAAAAGCAATAGCAGTGGTATAAAAAATAAGCGGACTACGACGTAACATCATCCCAAAAACCTCAATCTCTTCTATACCTGCTCCTCTAAACAGAGCACCATAAAACAATGGGAATATAGCAGATGCGATAACAAGACTGTATGTAGAGTTTGCCCAGTCATAAAATGCCCAAGCGTTTAATAACTTCTTATCACCTTTTTTGAGTTGTTCTTTCATAGCACTAAAATAAAAAAGCTGTGCGAGTGCACAGCTTTTTAAACTATATATTATTGTAAATTCTTATTTGAAACTTGTCACTCCAAACTTTGCTGCCTCTGCTCTTGCCATAGGGGCTTTTGCAGTGAGGTTTGCAATACGCGAGTCTGATGATGGGTGCGTACTTAATATTTGTGGTGGTGCTTGACCTCCACTAGCAGCTTTCATACGTTTCCATAACTCTGCAGCTTCATCTGGATTGTAACCTGCTATAGCAGCGATTACAATACCTATCTCGTCTGCCTGTGTCTCGTGACTACGTGAGAAAGGAAGCATACCCCCTACTTGTGAACCTACACCGTAAAGTTGCATTATCTGTTGTTGTTTACTTTGATCTTGTCCACTTACTGCTACTGCAGTGGCTACAGCACCATATTGCTGTAACTGCGCTGCACTCATACGTTGCGCACCGTGATCTGCAAGTGCGTGAGCAAGCTCGTGCCCCATCACCATTGCAAGACCTGTCTCAGACTGTGTGATAGGTAATATACCTGTATACACTACAATTTTTCCGCCTGGCATACACCACGCATTTACTGCTTCGTCTCTTACTAGGTTATATTCCCAGCGATAATCTTGTAAATAACCTGGCTCTCCTAGAGCTGTAAGGTAACGCTCTGCAGCTACAGCAATTTTCTCACCTACACTCTTTACCATATTTGCATCTGCCGTACCGGTGATGACATTATTTTCTGAAAGAAATGCATCATATTGTTGAAAAGCCATAGGAAACAGCTGATCGTTACTTACGAAGTTAAGTGTCTTTTTTCCTGTAAAAGGGCTCGTCTTACAAGCGCATACTAATAGTACGGTCATTATAAGAACAAATGTATTTTTAAGTTTCATTGTACTAGGGTTTGATATTCTTTATAAAAATACACAAATGTTAAATACCGCTTAGATGAAGCTCTGTAAAATCTTTCTTAATGATTAAAGCACAAGCTTTCGGGTCAAACTGCACATCTTCCATAGAAATTACTTCATTATCTAACTCTATAGTCGTAATTTCAAAAGGTAGACCTATTAAATGTATTCTAAAAGTGTCATAAGTAGTGATAAAGTCACCACGCTTATGCTGCTGTATAATCCAGTCTTTTTCTCTACCTACCATTTTAAAAGTCCGGTAACTGTAACGATCCTTTTTATAATCGTATCCATCTTGAGCATCTTCATATAATTTTGAAGCATTTTTACCAAGACCGTAATACACCTCAAGTTCTACTTGCTCTATCTCGAGCTCACCTACATATTGCTGTATAGGGTACTTAGGTAAGATAGTTCCTTCTTTTACAAACATTGGGATTTCATCTATATCTGCATCTACCCATTGCTCCTTACCTCCTTTTACAGGGGTTTTTGTCCAGTAGTTATACCATTCTCCCCTAGGTACGTACATACGTCTACCCTTTGCATTAGGTTCTAAAATAGGACATACCAGTATGTGGTGTCCAAAGATAAACTCATCTGTACGATAATGCGTTTGTGCATCTTCTTGATCAAAATATACAAGAGGCTTTAGTAAAGGGGTTCCCTTCTTTATATACTCATAAAACATTGTATATAAATATGGGAGTAACCTATATCGTAAGCTTATAAACTTACGTGCAATGTCTGTCACACCCTCATCAAAAGTCCACGGCTCTTGATCACCGTGATGACCAGAAGAGTGTGTTCTACAAAATGGATGAAAAACACCTAGCTGTATCCATCTTGCATATAGCTCACCTGTAGGTTGCTCTGCAAAGCCTCCTATATCTGTTCCGGTAAAGCTCATACCAGAGATACACATACGCTGTACCTGTATATTTGCTACCCATAGGTGCTCCCAGCTTGCGATATTATCTCCCGTCCAGCTACTTGTATAGCGCTGTGCGCCAGAGTATGCAGATCGTGTGATTACAAATGGTCTCTTAGGATAGGCAAATTTCTTAACACCCTCATAAGTGGCTCTCGCCATCTGTGTACCATAAATGTTATGTGCTTTATTATGACTACAAGGATGCCCGTCATAGTTATGTCTCACATCTGCTGGAAAAGTTTTTCCTGGAACCTCCATCACTGCAGGCTCGTTCATATCATTCCAAACACCTTTTACACCTACTTCTTGTATGAGTTCTTTAAATAATCCAGCCCACCAGTCACGTACTTCAGGGTTTGTATAATCTGGGAAGTTACATTCACCTGGCCATACCTTACCTTTCATATAAGGACCATCTGCACGTTTACAGAAATAATCATTTTCTATCCCTTCTTGATACACCCAGTAATCTTTATCTATCTTAATACCTGGGTCTATAATAACAACTGTTTTAAAGCCGTCATCTGCAAGCTCCTTTACCATACGTTTTGGATCTGGGAAGTAGTCTTTGTTCCAAGTAAAACATCTCCACCCGTCCATATAATCGATATCTAGGTAAATACCATCACAAGGTATTTTAAGTTCTCTAAACTTATTTGCTACCTCCTTTACATTACTTTCTGGAAAATAACTCCACTTACACTGGTGATAACCCAGTGCCCATAATGGTGGTAGCTCTGGCACCCCTGTTAGGTTAGTATAACTACCTACTACATCTGCCATTTCTGGACCATAAATAAAGTAGTAATTCATCTCACCACCTTGTGCCCAGAAACTTGTTACACCCATACGCTCTTGACAGAAGTCAAAAAATGTTTTAAATGTATTATCAAAAAATATCCCGTAAGCTCTCTTTTGAGTAAGACCTATATAGAAAGGAACTGACTTGTAAATAGGGTCTTGATCTTTTGCAAAGGCATACTGATCTGTCGCCCAGTTGTGTACTCTCTTTCCTCTTAGGTTTGAGTGCATAGGCTTATCACCTAGTCCATAGTAGGACTCTGCGTGTTGTGCCTTTTTACTCATTTTTACAATATTCCCTCCGTATTCAAAGCTTTCCTCAAAGTGAAAACCTAACTCATCTTCATTAATAAGATTGCCATCAGTGTCAAAAATGGAAGTTTGTAAACTATTTTTTTCTATACGGATTTTGAGTTTTGCGGTATGCACAAAATAATAGGTATCATCTTCCTTAAGTTCAAGGTGGTTGTACCCTCGTATACCATCCTCATCTATCGCATAAGAGAAGTCTGGCTCAAAAACACCTCCTGTTCCAAAGCGAAATCTAATCACACTGTCACGCAATACCGTGAGCTGGAGAATCACCTCATTTTGAGTTGTAAAATATAATATATCTGCGTCCTTCTTAAAATCAACGACTTTATTTGGAAACTGGTTGCCTTTTTGCTGCAACTCTGTATTTGTAATCATATTTCTAAAATTTGGAGATATCAAAATAAGGCTAACTCTTTGAGTTACCTCGTTAATAATTAAATACTTATTAACTCTAACGTTTTCGTACTATAATAAGCGACGTTGATTTCCGCTTTCGCGAAAATTCTATCCCATTCAATC
>Ga0209295_1000792_pt1 | contig 12773 bp, 10 predicted proteins | sample Porto_5metaG_FD_187428 | JGI IMG/M metagenome (GOLD analysis project Ga0209295, IMG submission 187428) | Marine algal microbial communities from Porto, Portugal - Porto_5 metaG (SPAdes) (version 2) | ecosystem: Host-associated > Algae > Red algae > Unclassified | place: Portugal: Porto... | reverse complement strand
TTTTATATCAAATTCCATCAATTTTTGAGCTAGTTCCGTTGTGAATTTTTTAACTTCTTCTCCTGGTCTTGGACCATATGGACAACGTGCTATATCACCTAAATAATAAATAGTTTCATTTGGTAACTGTCTCATAATTTCTTTAGCAACAGTAAGACCACCAACACCTGAATCAATGACTCCAATAGGTTTATTCATACTTCTTCACCCTTATTTTTACAATTACCTTACATTGTATCACAGTATCATATAACTGTAGATATTTACGTTTATAGTTCTTGTAAAGTGAAATTCCTATCTTTATTCTACAATCAGCAAAAAATGACCAAGGCGAAGTTGCCTTGGTCACTATAAGCTATATTAATCTACTTGATGGTCTGAACCAAAGAATGATTTAAACATATGGAAAGAGGTTTCTCTATTCATTGCGGCAATTGACGTTGTCAATGGTATACCTTTAGGACATGCATTCACACAGTTTTGAGAATTACCACATTCTTGCAGTCCACCTGCACTCATCAATGCATCTAAACGCTCATCTTTAGTCATGGAACCTGTTGGATGTAAATCGAACAAACGTACTTGAGAAATAGCTTGTGCACCAACAAATTTATTGTTTTTTGTGACATTTGGACATACTTCTAAACATACACCACAAGTCATACATTTAGACAACTCATATGCAGTTTGACGTTTTTTCTCTGGCATACGTGGTCCAGGTCCTAAGTCATATGTTCCATCAATAGGAATCCATGCTTTCATTCGTTTTAAGTTATCGAACATTCTTGAGCGATCAACTTGTAAATCTCGAATGACAGGGAAAGTACTCATAGGTTCAAGACGAATAGGTTGTTCTAATTGATCAACAATAGCTGAACATGATTGTCGTGCACGGCCGTTGATTACCATTGAACAAGCGCCACATACTTCTTCGAGGCAATTCATATCCCATGTGACTGGTGTCGTTTTTTCACCTTTAGAGTTGACTGGATTTCGTCTGATTTCCATCAAACATGCGATTACGTTTAAATTTTCCTTATAAGGAATTTCAAATGATTCTTCATAAGGTTTTGATTCGCTATTATCTTGACGTTTAATTATCAATTTTACTGTTTTTTGTTTTGGTTGTTGATTTTGACCTTGTACTTGAGTTTGTGGATTACTTTGAGTTTTTGGAGTTTCTTTTAATGATTGATCAGCCATTATTTATTACCTCCTTTAGACTTACTTGTGTAGTCACGCTTACGAGGTGGAATTAAACTTACATCTACTGGCTCATAAGTAAATTCTGGCTTTTCACTTCTACCTTTATAACGAGCCATGGTTGTTTTTAACCATTCTTCATCATTACGTTCTGGGAATTCAGGTTTGTAATGTGCACCTCTAGATTCGTTACGATTATACGCACCAATCGTAATCACACGAGCAAGAACCAACATATTCCATAATTGTCGTGTGAAGAATACTGCTTGGTTGCTCCATGTTTGCGTATCTTCCATATCAATATCTTCATAACGTTTCATAAGTTCTTGAATTTTTTTATCTGTTTCAAGTAACTTTTCATTTTCACGAACCACAGTTACGTTAGCTGTCATAATTTCACCTAATTCACGGTGAAGTTTATAAGCATTTTCAGTACCACGCATATTTAATAAATGATCAAATTTTTCTTTCTCTTCTTTAACACGAGCTTCGAAAATACTGTCATCTAGATCTGTATACGATTTTTCAACATTTTCAACATATTTGATAGCGTTAGGACCTGCTACTGTACCTCCATAAATAGCTGAAAGTAAAGAATTAGCACCTAAACGGTTACCACCATGTTGTGAGAAATCGCATTCTCCAGCTGCAAATAATCCTTTAATATTAGTCATTTGATCATAATCTACGTATAAACCACCCATTGAATAATGTACTGCTGGGAAAATCTTCATTGGAACTTTACGTGGATCATCACCTGTGAATTTTTCATAAATTTCAATAATACCACCTAATTTAACATCTAATTCGTGTGGATCTTTATGAGATAAATCAAGGTATACCATGTTTTCTCCATTGATGCCTAACTTTTGGTTAATACAAACATCGAAAATTTCACGTGTCGCTATATCGCGTGGAACTAAGTTACCATAGTCTGGATATTTTTCTTCTAAGAAGTACCAAGGTTTACCATCTTTATACGTCCAAATACGGCCACCTTCACCGCGAGCTGATTCACTCATAAGACGTAATTTGTCATCACCTGGAATCGCAGTCGGATGTATTTGAATGAATTCACCATTTGCATAAATCGCACCTTGCTGATAAACGATGGACGCCGCTGAACCAGTATTAATCATTGAGTTAGTCGTTTTACCAAAGATAATACCAGGACCACCTGTTGCCATGATGACAGCATCTGAGCCGAATGATTGAATTTCTGATGTTGTCATATTTTGAGCGACAATACCTCTTGCAGCATCTTCTTCGTCTTTAACAATACCTAGAAATTCCCATCCTTCGTATTTAGTTACTAAACCATCCACTTCAAATGAACGAACCTGCTCATCTAGTGCATAAAGTAACTGTTGACCTGTCGTTGCGCCAGCAAATGCTGTTCTATGATGTAGTGTACCGCCAAAACGTCTAAAGTCTAATAAGCCTTCTTTCGTTCTGTTAAACATAACCCCCATACGATCTAACAGATGGATGATTTTAGGTGCAGCATCAGCCATTGCTTTGACTGGTGGTTGATTAGCCAGGAAGTCTCCGCCATAAACAGTATCATCAAAGTGAATCCACGGTGAATCTCCCTCACCTTTAGTATTAACAGCACCATTTATGCCACCTTGTGCACAAACAGAGTGCGAACGCTTTACCGGTACAATGGAAAATAAATCTACATGTGCACCTTGTTCTGCCGCTTTAATTGTTGACATCAGACCGGCTAGTCCTCCACCGACAACAATAATTTTTTTCTCTGCCATAGAAATGTCACTCCCCTGAATATTTAAATCTCAAGCCCTACTTTTAATTTTCAGATATAAACTAACTACGAAACAGTTAATTTTTAACGTTTCATAATTTCTTAGTAGTAAATTTATCTATACTCACTTATTTCAAAACGAAAATTCATATATTTATATAAACGCAATAACGGCTGCAACACCAATATAAGAAATCACTAAAAATACTATGAGTGAAATCCAAGTAAAAACACGTTGAGATTTTTTAGATTGTAAAAAGCCCCATGTTACAAAAAATGACCATAAACCATTAGCAAAATGGAAAACAACAGCAATGACACAAATAATGTAAAAGATTGCCCATAACGGATGTTGTAATGTTTCATGCATTAGATTATAGTCCACAGATTTACCATAAAAAGCTTTTTGCAAACGTGTTTGCCATAAGTGCATTGCAATAAAAATAAATGCTAAAATACCACTTACACGTTGGAAGAAAAACATCCAGTTTCTAAATAATGAGTAATGCCCGATGTTCTCCTTAGCAGTGAAAGCGATGTGTAAACCGAACAAACCATGGTATAACAATGGTATATAAATAAGTATAAATTCCATCACAATAAGGAATGGTAAAGATTCCATAAATCCTGACGCTCTATTAAAAGCTTCAGCACCTTGCGTTGCTTGATGGTTTACCATTAAGTGTACAATTAAAAATGCACCTATCGGAATAACCCCTAATAACGAATGTAATCTTCTAAGGTAAAATTCATTCTTTGATTGAGCCAAAAAGAGTCCCCCCTGCGAAACTTATAATTTAAATTGCTAATTCTTAGAAACTTGTATGCAAAATGCCCTAAAGTTTTACATAAAAGACCAGCGTTGATTTACTTTTTTATTTAGTACTTGTCTTTATAATTAAAATCGACCTATACACAAGTAGGACTTAAAAAAGTAAAAAGCTAGTCATTGAGCAGTAAGTTTAAAGATTTGGAAATCTATTAGTTGTGACAATTAACATGAAGTGATAACTTTTCTCATTTAGAAAACGCTTCCATACAACTTTAAAAAAATTAGCTTTTGATACGTACATTGTAACATTAATTTCACAATTTTTGGGCATGAGAATGATTCTCATGCCCACTTTTTAATAATTATTTGTTTTGTAACGCGTTTTGAAGGTTTTTAGCAACCTTTTCAGGCAATCCTGCTTGTCTTAATTCATCAAAAGACGCTTCTTTCATTTTCTTAATCGATCCAAACGTACGTAATAATGAAGTTTTTCTCTTAGTTCCAATACCATCAATGTCATCAAGAACAGATTTCAGACCTGTTTTTTGACGTGTTTGTCGGTGGAATGTAATTGCAAATCGATGAACCTCATCTTGTATGCGGTGTAATAGATAAAATGCTTGACTATTCTTTTTTAAAGGTACTATTTCAGCACTTGCTCCATAAAGTAGTTCAGATGTTTGGTGTTTATCATTTTTTTGTAAACCAGCAACTGGTATATCTAGCCCAAGCTCATTTTCGAGTACATCCATCACACCATTCATATGACCTTTCCCACCATCAACTATTATTAAATCTGGTAGAGGTAGCCCCTCGTTAAGTACACGAGTATAGCGTCTACGAACGACCTCTCTCATAGATTTATAATCATCAGGTCCTTCCACTGTTTTAATCTTATATTTTCGATAATCTTTTTTATGAGGTTTGCCATCTACAAATGTAACCATTGCTGAAACTGGATCAACACCTTGAATATTTGAATTATCAAAAGCTTCAATTCTTATTGGTGTTTGGATACCCATACGCTCTCCTAGTTCTTCAATTGCTTTGATGGTTCTTGACTCATCTCTAGCAATTAATTCAAATTTATTATCGAGTTGCACTTCAGCATTGTGATTCGCTAAATTAATCATGTCTTTTTTAGCTCCTCGTACTGGTTGAACAATCTTAGTATCTACTACCGACTGAATGATATCCTTATCAAGATTTTTAGGTACATGAACTTCTTTAGGTATTAGATGCTGATTTAAACTATAAAATTGACCTATAAAAGTATAAAATTCTTCTTCCTCTGTTTGTTGTATTGGTATCATTGTAGCATCACGTTTTATCATATTACCTTGTCTAACGAAGAAGACTTGAACACACATCCAGCCTTTAGAAACACTATAACCAAAAACATCTCTAATTGTATTATCCGAAGACATAATCTTTTGTTTTTTAGTTAAATTGTGAATGTGTTGAATCATATCCCTATATTCTTTTGCTTGTTCAAAATCTAACTGTTCACTCGCTTTATTCATACGGTCTTCTAAATGATTCAAAATTGTTTTATCTTCCCCATTTAGAAAGTCCGTAATTTCTTTTGTCATTTGAGCATACTTCTCTAAATCAACATCATAGACACACGGTCCCATGCATTGTCCAATATGGTAATAAAGACACAGCTTATCTGGCATATTATCGCATTTTCTAAATGGATAGATACGATCAAGTAATTTCTTTGTTTCTTGTGCAGAATACGCATTAGGATATGGACCAAAGTATTTACCTGAATTCTTTTTTACAGTACGAGTAACAAGTAATCGTGGGTGCTTTTCTTTGGTAATTTTAATAAAAGGATAACTTTTATCATCTTTTAATAAAATATTATATCGGGGTTGATACTGTTTTATAAGATTAAGCTCTAGCAGTAGCGATTCTGTCTCACTTGATGTCACGATAAATTCAAAGTTACGTATTTCTCCAACTAAACGGGTTGTTTTAGCATCATGTGCGCCCGTAAAATAAGAACGTAGACGATTTCTTAAACGTTTTGCCTTCCCCACATATATAACCTGATCATTTCTATCTTTCATTAAATAACAACCCGGCTCTAAAGGGACTACGTTTAATTTTTCTTTTATTTTCTTTTGATATTCCTCCAAAGGGCTCCTCCTTTCCATTATCAAATTAATTAATGAAAACAAAATAAAGCTGGAGCAATTACTCAATGTAATGCCCCAGTCTTTATATATGTTAGTCTTATAGATGTTTATCTAATACTTCTGCTAAGTTTTCTTTAGGTTGGAAACCTACCACTTTATCAACTGGTTCGCCATCTTTAAATACAATTAAAGTTGGGATACTCATTACTTCATATTTCGCTGCAGTTGATGGGTTTTCATCAACATCTAATTTTAAGATGTCAGCTTTACCATCATAGTCTCCTGCTAGTTCTTCTAAAACTGGTGCAATCATTTTACAAGGTCCACACCAAGTCGCCCAGAAATCAACTAATTTAACACCAGATTCAATTTTGCTATCAAAATCAGAATCAGTTACTTTTACGATTGCCATAATGCCAATCCTCCTTAATTTTCAATGATGAACAAATTATAACAGAGATTAATCACCTTTGCATTATAGATGCTCTTAACAAACATAGCGAGTTTAGAGCGACTTAACACATTAGTTATTATGGTAATGTGCACCCTTGTCCTCTCGTTAAACTTTATACTTTAAGTTAAGCACTGTTATTAAATATTTTTAATACTGAGTTCTATAAAATCGTTCATTTAATTATTCAGATATAGTCACATTACTCATATCTAAAGGTTACTTGAGTTCTGCCACAGTGACACCAAATCCACCTTCACTAGGCATACCTCCCCTAAATTGTCTAACGCTTTTATGTTTTTTCAAATGTTGTTGAACACCTTTTTGAAGTGCCCCCGTACCTTTACCATGAATAATATAAACTTGTTCGTAATTGCTTAAAACCGCCTGATCAAGATATTGATCTAATTCATTTAAAGCTTCTTCGTAACGATATCCTCTTAAATCTAGTTCTGTTTTAATAGTTTGTCTATTTTGTCTTGTTACCATTTTTGTAGGTTTTTCTTTTTTCTTTTTCGTTTTTTCTAAATCTTCAATAGGTAATTTCATTTTAATGATTCCCATTTGTACAACTGCTTCTTCGTCACCTACAAGTTCAAGCACTTCACCTTTTTGACCGTAAGATAGAACTTTCACTTCATCTCCAGTATGAATCGTATCATACTTTTTCTTTTGAACATGTTGCTTAATTGATTTTACCTCATATTGATCATCAAGTTGTTTCTTTTTATCAATTAATTCATGTTCTTTTACCTCAGCGCCCTTATGATCTCTTAGATTTCTAAGTTCTTTAAGAATTTCGTCCGCTTCTTTAGTCGCAGATTTCACACGCTGATTAGCTTTTTCTTTAGCTTCATCCATCAATGATTTCTCATAATTTTGATACTGTTGGTATTGTTTAGACAAAGCATCGTGAGTTTGCTGTGCTTCCCTCACAAGTCGATCTAATTCTATACGTTGTTGATCAACACGTTTTGAATTTTGTTCTAATGATTCAATCATGGCATTGATCTCTTGCTCGTCTGTCCCTATCATTGTCTTAGCTTTATTAATGATGTTGAGACTTAGACCAAGTTTTTTCGATATATCAAAGGCATTAGATCTCCCTGGAACACCCATTAATAATTTATAAGTCGGGCTCAGTGTTTCAACGTCAAATTCAACGCTTGCATTCATGACACCTTCACGATTATAACTATAAGCTTTTAATTCAGGGTAATGTGTTGTTGCCATAACTAAAGACCCTAAACGGCGTACATAATCTAAGATACTCATTGCGAGTGCCGCACCTTCACTTGGATCTGTACCTGCGCCTAGTTCATCAAATAAAATGAGACTATTTTGATCTGCATCTTGTAATATTTCTACTATATTTTTCATGTGAGATGAAAATGTTGATAATGATTGTTCTATAGATTGTTCATCTCCAATATCACAATATACATTTTCAAAGATACTTAATTGACTTCCATCCAGTGTAGGAATTAACAATCCTGATTGTGCCATGACAATTATCAATCCTAGTGTTTTTAAAGTAACAGTCTTACCACCCGTGTTTGGTCCAGTAATTATGACTGTTTCTACATCGTCAATAAATTCAATTGTATTTGCTACAACAGTATCTTTGTCTAATAAAGGGTGAAATGCATTAGGTAAATATATCGTTCGATCCTCTTTAAATGTAGGTTTTGTCCCTTTTATAGTGCGCGCATAACGAGCTTTAGCAATTAAAAAATCCATTTGACCCATAACTGATTCAGCAATGAGTAATGCGTCAGCTTCCGCCGAAACAAATCCCGTCAATTCAGTCAATATACGTTCACGTTCAACTGCTTCATCATTACGCAAACGACTGATTTGATTATTCATCTCTACAACAGAATTCGGTTCAATATATAGTGTTTGTCCTGATGCCGATTGATCATGAACAATACCATTGAAATCTTGTCTATATTCAGCTTTCACCGGAATAACATTGCGATCATTTCTTACTGTTACAATTGCATCAGATAGTTTTTTTTGATTCCCTTGATTTTTCACTATTCTATCTAAATTTTGACGAATTCGTTGGTTTGTTCTTGAAATTTTACTTCTAATACTTTGTAAAGTATAACTTGCATGGTCAAATAAATCGTGTGCATCACATTTTTCATTAATTTCTTTAAATAAATCTGTAAGTATCGGTAGATGATTCATTTTATCATGCAGTATAGGATACTTAACCTCTTCATCTTCTTCTAGCATTTGATTGTAAAATGTTTTAAATTGATTTTGCACTTGAACTAGGCGTTTAATTCTGTTTAATTCTGCCACATTTAAAACGCCTCCTATGCTGGCCCTATGAACAAGTGGAGACACTTTTGCTAGACCACTTAAACTTGGTAATCGATGCTTGTTATAGATTTGTGAAATTTCGTCTGTTTCATTCATTTGAAATTCTACTGTATCAAAATTACTAGCGGGAGCCATCTCTTGTACTTTTTCACGACCTAGATCACTTATAGTTTCATCTGCCACAAATGATTTAATCTTTTCAAATTCCAAGACATCTAATGTTTTTTGTCTCATGCAATCCCTCTATTTCTTATATTTATTCGTTTCAACAAATGAGCGAAAGGCTTCCTTCGTCATTGTATTAATGACCCTCTCTTTATTGACAAATCCTTTTTGTGCAGTAGCAACACCATATTTCATGAAATCAAGATGATCTGTATGATGAGCATCCGTATTAATTGTTAACTTAACCTTTGGATATTTACGAACGATTTCTGCATTTAAATCTAAACGATGTGGATTTGCGTTAATCTCTAAAATTGTATTTGTTTCTTCGGCTAAATTCATTAACTTTTCAATATTAGCTTTATAACCTTTTCTACGTCCAATAATACGGCCGGTTGGATGAGCAATGTGACGCACATATGGATTTCTACATGCTGTTTCCAAACGTTTCATGATTTCGTCTTCAGATTGATTAAAGCTTTGATGAATAGCTGCGATAACATAATCAAGCTGTGCCAATACTTCGTCATCGTAATCTAATGTTCCATCAGGTAGAATGTCCATTTCTGTTCCTGAATATATATCTATTTCCTTATACTCTTCATTTAATTGCTTTATTTCTTCATTTTGTCTTAGCAGACGGTCGACTTGTAATCCATGAGCTACTTTTAAACTTTGTGAGTGATCTGTAATGACCATAAATTCATAACCTTTTGCAATATTTGCCTCAATCATTTCTTTAATCGAAAAGGCACCATCACTATATGTTGTGTGCATATGCAAATCTCCATTGATGTCACCTAATTGAATGATTTGACTCAGATCTTTATCAAACTCACTACTGTCTTCACGCATGGCAGGCGCAATCCAATCTACACCAAAATGATGATAGATCGCTTCTTCACTTTGTAATTGTAATAGCTTACCATCTTGTTGTTCGATACCATACTCACTAACCTTTTCGTCACGTGCTTTTGCTAATTGTCTTATTCTAATATTATGATCCTTCGAACCGGTGAAGTGTTGTAAAGTATGGTAAAAAGCAGCAGGTTCTATCAATCTAAAATCAACACCAATCGTCTCATCATCATAAGCTAATTCCAGAGAAATTTTAGTATCCCCAACAGCAACATCTTTGACTTTATTCGGAATACGGAGTAATTGTTGTTGAACTTTCTTAGGCTCTGATGTACTAATTATGAAATCTAAATCTTTACTCATTTCCTTATATCTTCTAAAACTACCAGCAGTTGAATATTGTTTAACTCCTTCTAGCTGTTCAATAAATTTTACAATTTCTTGGTTGAGACCTCTCATTAGCTCTATAGGATAACGATCCTTTTTAGCACCTATCGCCTTCACTGCTTCTAAAATGTTTTGCTCTGTCTTTTTTGCAAAACCGTTTAAAGCACTGACTTTACCTTCTTCACAGGCTTTTTGAAGTGTTTCTTTATCTGTAATTTGAAGTTCTTGATATAGTTTTGCTATTTTTTTACTACCTAATCCCTGTATTTTCAACAGTGGCACTAATCCTTCAGGTACTTCATCTTGAAGTGCTTGAAGCGTCGATGATTGACCTTTTGTTTTAAATTCATTAATAACTTCTCCTACGCCTTTTCCAATGCCTTTAAGTTCTGTTACATCATCAATCTCTTCTAATGTACGCTCATCAACCTCTAAACTTTGTGCAGCTTTTCTATACGCTGAAACTTTAAATGTATTTTCTCCTTTTAACTCCATATATATAGCTATTTTTTCTAATAATTGAATTACATCTTTTTTTGTCATCAATATCACTCCATAAAAAGAAGACCAGGACATAACATTAACGTTCGAACTTGTCCTGACCTCATGTCATTACTTTATAAATTTAAAATAAATTGTGATAAATAAGGAATTTGTTCAATCACAACTCGACTTAATAGCGATTGAGATAATTGGTACTGTATAAATGAATGCGGATATAGCGATAATAAATAAAGTCCAATTTGTAAATATATAAAAACCGCTATGATACTCAAAACGACACTCGATATCCGACTTACTAAATGTATCTTTTGATACGTTATTATATTATCAAATGTAACAACAACTAGATACAAAATAAGCTTACACATACCAAATATTATAATAAATGCTATCACTTTTTCAAATCTGTATTGCAAATGATCATAAGGTATAGTATAGACCATATCAAACGCCACTGTTTTAGGAAATGGCACAAAAACAACTAAACGTTGCGCAATAGATTGATAATATTGTGACGCAATAAATAAAGATACAATTGAAGAAGCAAAGTGCAATATCGATAACCAAATACCTCTACGAAACCCTATCACTACAAAGTAACAAATAATAAGAAGAACAACTATATCAATGAGCATTTATTCATCTCTTTGTTTTAATTGATTTATTTCTTGCTGTAATCGTCTGTTCTCTTCTTCTAAAATAACTTTCTCATGCATAATATTCACAGATGTTAAAATCGCTTTTCGAGTTGTATCTAAACCTGCTGATTTTTGACCTAATTCTTGCATTTTTTCATCAACAAGATGTGCTACATAACGAATATGTTCAGGGCTATCTTCGCCAATGATTGTGAAATGTTGATCATTAATCGTAACATTTATTCTATTTTTAAATTCACCCATACTAATTTCTCCTGACCTTGGATTAAAATGATTTTAACTTAAACAATTATTCAAATTCCAATTTATTAAATTGTAGTATTTTACATAATTTTACTTATCATCAAATATTATACATGAGTGTAAATACCAATGTAAACGTCTGTTATTAAAAGATAATACAGATGACATATTCAACAATATCATTTAAAACTATCTTCAATATTAAAATTTGATAAAATATAAGAGAATACAAAAAAGAGAGGATTCAATTAATGGGAAATGTCGTATACAAACTCACGTCAAAAGAAATTCAATCATTGATGGCTCAAACTACTTTTGAGACGACGAAGTTGCCTCAAGGTATGAAAGCTCGTACAAGATATCAAGGTACTGTTATCAATATCTATAGTTCTGGCAAAGTAATGTTTCAAGGTAAGAATGCTGAGCAAGTAGCGAGTCAATTGCTACCAGATAAGCAATCAACAACTGGCAAACATACATCATCAAATACAACTAGTATTCAATATAATCATTTTCATTGTATTGGTAGCGATGAAGCAGGCAGTGGCGACTATTTTGGTCCATTGACTGTGTGTGCAGCTTATGTGAGCCAATCACATATCAAAATCTTAAAAGAACTTGGTGTAGATGATTCAAAAAAACTAAACGATACTAAAATCGTCGATCTTGCAGAACAGCTCATTACCTTTATCCCGCATTCTTTATTAACATTAGATAATGTTAAGTATAACGAACGACAGAGTCTAGGATGGTCTCAAGTTAAAATGAAAGCTGTCTTACATAATGAGGCTATCAAAAATGTGATTCAAAAAATTGAGCAAGATCAACTGGATTATATTGTTATTGATCAATTTGCAAAACGAGAAGTTTATCAACATTACGCATTATCAGCATTACCTTTTCCTGACAAAACAAAATTTGAAACAAAAGGTGAGTCTAAATCACTAGCAATCGCGACAGCAAGCATTATTTCTCGCTATGCATTTGTTAAACACATGGACCACATCTCTAAAAAACTACATATGGAAATCCCAAAAGGCGCAAGTAATAAAGTAGATTTAATTGCCGCTAAAGTCATTCAAAAATATGATATTCAACAACTTGATACTATTTCAAAAAAACATTTTAAAAACAGAGATAAGGCAATTCATCTAATAAATCAAAAATACAATAAATAAAAGGACTTACGCACTAGTATTTATTACTAATGCGTAAGTCCTTTATGATAATTATCTAATAATAGCACCATGCTTTTTAAGTGCTTCTAAAATTTTATCATGCACAG
>Ga0209295_1000788_pt1 | contig 12813 bp, 18 predicted proteins | sample Porto_5metaG_FD_187428 | JGI IMG/M metagenome (GOLD analysis project Ga0209295, IMG submission 187428) | Marine algal microbial communities from Porto, Portugal - Porto_5 metaG (SPAdes) (version 2) | ecosystem: Host-associated > Algae > Red algae > Unclassified | place: Portugal: Porto... | reverse complement strand
AAACTATGAATAACGTCATTTGGTTCTGTACTGAAAAAGATGCACAAGAAGCAGGATACACAAAAGCAAAGAACTAACAAAGAAATTCAGTAATTACTGAGTTTCTTTTTTTTGTGAACTCACTAAAGGTTTGCTATAGGGTTGGCTAAATACCATCCAACAAAGAGCGGCCGATCCGTATAAGAAGGCGCAGTGGCCATATGAGCAGCTGAGGCACTTGTAAAAGAATTTCTGCTAAAACTTCCCATCCACTTACCGTAGTATCTTTCTGCTGACAGTGTTTTTTCATAGTCATCATCCATTCATTTGAAAATATACATTAATTATACAACGAAAGGAAGATTAGGAGTTAATTTTTTCTTTCTTTTCTTTTTCGTGTTAAAGTAGATAGGTAAGAAGTTTTGCTATAAATAACGCAAGCGAAGAGAATAAAGGGAGTTTGAAAATCGTGAAAATAAGGAAAGCAAGAAAAGAAGATGCTTCTGCTGTAACGGAATTACTTTATGACATGCTTGGCAGTATTGCACGCTCTCATACGGCGGCTACAACGAATGAAGAAGCGCTTTTAAGACTTAAAGCGTTTATTCTGTCTGAGAAGAATCGCTATAGCTATCATCATATTACAGTCGCAGAAGTCGAGGAGAAGGTAGTTGGACTTATGCTTTGCTACGAAGGAAGTATGTTACAAACGCTTTATGAACCAGTTAAGCGTTTTGTACGTGCTAAACTTAATAATCCAGCGTGGGAAATTGATATAGAAACTGAACATGGAGATTATTATATTGACTCTCTATGTGTAGATGAAGCTTACCGCGGAAAAGGGATAGGAACGGCTCTTTTAAATGTAGCCAAGCAAGAAGCCAAAAAGCGTAAGATGTTTTTATCGTTAAACGTTGAATATAATAACGTAGAAGCCAAAAAATTGTATCAGCGTATAGGCTTTCAAGAGCATAAAACCATTTTTATTGATAAAAAACCATTTTTTTATATGAAGACTGCCTGATCATCTTTACGGTAGTATTTTTTGTGATAAAATGGATATATAAGTAAAATAATAAGAACCAACAGCTCAGCACTTTTGCTGAGCTTTCCTGTAAATCGCGTAAACGTATCAAAATGGAAAGAATCTTACATCCAATGGACCATAAGCAAGCGGTCATGAAAGTATGTTTGCTGATGTGCCACATGAAAGGAGCGTGCATGAACATCAGAGATCTTCCGTTTAATATGAGTTATCGATTTAATGAACAGCTTCGAGAAGTTCCGGTTAACCCACACCAAATGAAGCAGGGAATTATCTATTTAAAGAAACGAGCTCTTGAAGAAGAAGATGAGTGTGCCGCTGCTAAAACATATGGACATATTGGTGTATATGAGCGCATACTTGGAGAATTAACGAGCAGCGAAAGACACTTGCAGCTGGCCATTTATCTATATGACCGACATGCTGATACAATAGGTGAATTTTTGAATACGATCCGACTTGGACATACATATCACTGGCAAGAACAGTGGGATAAAGCGAATGAAACGTTTCAGCTACTCATTGAACAATTAAAAACGGATGAAGACCTTCACATATATGAAGACTTTGTCTATCAGCATTATGGAAAATGCTTACTTGATCAGCGGGTTGTTTCCAGAGCACATCACTATTTTCAACGCGCGTTAGAAATTCGATTGAAAAAAGGCGATAAAGAATTGATTGAGTCGACTAATTCCTGCATCCGTCTTTGCTTAAATAAATTAAAACATTCCTAGTATACATAAAAGATAAATGACTCATAGCCTTGGTTACACATAATGCATAAACTTTCCGTTTGACAAACGTATGTGGACATATTATAGTCATGCATGGCAATTTAAGAATACGTAATATAAAAACTAAACATAAGCGTCTCTTCTCTTTTGGAGAAGGGGCTTTTTTATGTGAATTTTTATGCCGGGGAGGGTTTAATCGATGAGTAAAACAGTAAAAGATATCATCTTTTTATTAATAGGTTCGTTTGTATTTTCACTTGCCGTTAACATGTTTGTCATTCCAATAGGACTAGGTGAAGGAGGCGTTACGGGTATATCCATTATTTTATATTATACAACGCATCTTTCAACGGGTGTCACTAACTTTATTCTAAACGGTATGTTGCTTATCGTAGGGTATAAATTTTTAGAGAAAAAAAACGATCGTCTATACGATGATTACGATTATTGCTACATCTATTTTTCTTCACGTAACTGAAGGTTGGGCTCTTCATCTTCATGAAGAGCTCATTGGCATGGTTTTTGCCGGTGTACTGCTAGGCGTTGGAATTGGGATGATTTTGCTCGTTGGTGGAACAACAGCAGGTTCAGCCATTATTGCTCGAATTCTAAATAAGTTTTTAAACTGGAAAGTCAATCATGCACTTTTAATTGTTGATTTACTAGTGGTATAGGCTTCTTATTTTATTATTGGAATCGAAAAGCTACTATTTACGATCGTCATGTTACGATCGTCATGCTTTACATTACAACAAAAGTAATTGACTTCGTTATTGAAGGATTTGATGCCAAAAAGTCCGTTACCGTTATTTCAAGCAACAAAAATGAAGTAGCAGATCAAATCAATGAACAGCTTGATCATGGAGTAACGATTCTAAACGGTCGAGGGAACTATACAAAAGAATCAAAAGAAATCTTGTATGTGGTCATTAATAAACAAGAACTTCTTAAACTTAAAAAGCTGATTAAAAAAATTGATGAGGAAGCATTTGTGATTGTACATGATGTACGGGATGTAATTAGAAAAGGCTTTCTAAGCGCATAAAGCTATGGTTCTTGGCAATTTTTTCTGACGTTGGTGTTCTCCGAAAAAGTATGATATAAGTGTGTCTAGAGACAATTCAATATACGAAAGGAAGAACCCATATGCGTAATAAAAGGCATGTAAAGCGTCTTCTTCAACGTCGAATTCGTTCTTTACGATACGTTGTCTTGATTTTATTTACGATACTGATCTTAAAGTACGTTAGTGAAATTATGTAACTTTTTTGTAGGAGTCTTGTCGCTCATTTGGAGTGCTTTTTCTTTTAACTCGGTAAACCAATTTGTATAATAGGTTTTAAGAAGGAGGAGTTCCATGAGCATTCCCAAACCATTAGTTCAGCTTAATCAACTCTTTATCGTTATAACGGTTTTGATCGCTTTACTTGCGGCAAAGTGGCTTTTACTTTTGCCTTTTCTCGTTGGAGTAGTCACACTTGCAACAAAGCGTAATCCTGTAATCATGGCAGGAAAAAAGCTTCTTAAAAAACCTGCTTCTTCTTATCAGATGGAAGACCGGGATCAGCAGCTTTTTAACCAATGGATTGCAACGATATGTATCGGGATTGCTTTCGTTTCATTTTTACTTGGTTATACGCTTATCGGCTATGTATTTAGTATAATGGTAATTCTTGCTGCAGGTGGAGCACTGATGGGGTATTGTATAGGCTGCACGATTCGTTATCGATATATGATGTGGAAATATAAAAGAAAAAAACATGCTGCATAAACAAAGCCTCGAGAAGGCTTTGTTTTTTTTGTGCTCATTTGTATGCGTTATCAATAAATTCAATCATCATAACGGGTGAAAATAGGTGTTAGAGCACCTTTATCCTTTAAAAACCTTTGTTGACAAAGTAAGGTAAACAAATTAAACTTTTTATGATAATAATAATCGTTACGATTTAAAGGAGGGAAAGTATAGTTAGAGACAGTACATAAAAAGGATAGCTTTTAATGAAGGAAGGGTTTATATGAGAAAAAAGATAAGTCTGCTATGCTTAACGCTCGGTACGATAGGTATGCTAGCGGCATGTTCGAGTAAATCCGCGAGTACCGGACAAGAGAGTGAAACGAAATCACTTACTTTTGTATCGAATTTTCCAAGTGATACGCTCGATCCTCAGCTAAATTACACAACTGTACGAGCCGGCATTGCGGAAACACTAGTCAAAGTGAATGAGCAATTACGGATTGAACCATGGCTCGCAAAGAAATGGAAAACAGAAGATAATGGGACGACCTGGATATTTGAGATTAGAGACGGGATTACATTTCAAAATGGCAAAGTTCTGAATGCTGAAGCCGTGAAACATTCGTTAGAAAGAACGATAAAACAAAATGAAGCAATGAAAAGTGCACTTAAAATTAAAGAAATGAAAGCCAGTGGCCAAATCTTGACCATTATAACAACAGAGCCGCTTGCCACGCTGCCTTCTGAACTTGTTCATCCAAACACGGCAATTATTGATGTAGATACTTCAGATATAAAAAGTAAACCAGTGGGAACGGGACCATTTAAAGTAGCTTCGTTTAAACCGGATAATGAAATGAAAGTAAAAAAATACAAAGAATACTGGGGCGGGGAACCAAAATTGGATGAAGTTGTGTTAACATTTAATGATGATGAAAATGCACGAACTTCCGCTTTACAATCGGGTGAAGCTGATATTGTATATCGTCCGGCAATTGAAAGCTTAAATACATTAAAACAAGATTCGTCTATTGTAGTAGATATACAGCCGAGCCTCAGAAATCAAATGTTTTTCTATAATTCAAAGCAAGAAGCATTTAAAGATAAAAATGTGAGAAAAGCGTTTGATGTATTACAGAATCCAAAAGATGTTGTGGACACAGCGCTTGCAGGTCAAGGGTCACCAGCAAAAGGTCCATTTTTAGAGAGTTTGGATTTTTCGAACGATCAAAAAACGAAAATCTATGGACCAAGTGAAGCTCAAAAATATTTAGAAAAAGCCGGTTATATACTCAAGGATGGAAAAGCAATAAAAAATGGGAAACAGCTTTCTTTTAAGCTTGTTACATATCCTTATCGTCCGGAACTGCCTTTAATGTCACAAATGCTTCAGTCAGAAGCAAAAAAGATTGGCGTAAAGATAGATATTCAACAAGTTGAAAACATGGATGAGTATATGACAACAAAAGATGATTGGGGAATGGTCACATATAGTCTAATAGCGGCGCCTCGAGGAGACGCAGGATATTTCTTTAATGCTCTTTATATGGAGGGAGGAGCATTTAATGTAGGACATTTTCATGAACCAGCATTAACTTCCATTATTGATGAGCTTAATAAAACGGTTGATCAAAAACAGCGCAATAAGTTAGCAAGACAAGCCGAAGAAATAGCAGAAAAGGAAACGCTGCATTCTTCGATTGTTCACCCGAACAATTTTGTAGCCTATAAAGACAATGTGAAAAATTGGGTTACAACCAAAAGTGAATATTATGTGATAACAAAGGATTTAGATGTGAAGTAGATATGAAATTAATCGGTAAAAGAATAATAGAATTACTCATCTTTTTAGTTATCCTATCGTTTCTCAGCTTTGTTTTAATGAAGCTAGCTCCAGGAGATCCGGTTAAGCAAATGCTTCGTGTGGAAGACGTGGCAGTTTCTGAGGAACAAATGAATAACTTGAGAACAGAACTAGGATTTAATGAACCCGTATATATTCAATATGTAAAATGGCTGACGCGTTTTTTTCAGTTTGATTTAGGGTCTTCGTATATGACAAAAGAGCCTGTCATCGATGAATTGGTAGAGAAGTTTCCGGCTACGCTGCGCTTGACGGCTGCATCTTTGGTTGTGATGCTGTTAATAGCTGTGCCGCTCGGAACGCTATCAGCACTATATCCAAATAAGTGGATTGATTACCTCAGCAGAAGTATTTCCTTACTTGGAGCGTCTATTCCAAGCTTTTGGCTCGGTCTTTTGTTTATACAGCTGTTCTCTGTACGTCTTCAATGGCTTCCTTCAATGGGTACAGGCACAGCAGCTCATCTTGTGCTGCCTTCTTTAACGCTTGGTTTTGCCATGTCCGCTGTGTATATGCGAATGATTAGAGCTAGTCTGCTAGAAGGATTGAAACAAGATTTTGTACGATCTGCTCGAGCAAGAGGAATCAGTGAAAGCCGCATTTTTATTTTCCATGCGTTTCGGTATAGCTTAACACCCATCCTTACCATTTTAGGAACGAGCTTAGGCAGTTTGCTTGGAGGAACGGTTATTATTGAAGTGCTTTTTGCTTATCCTGGAATTGGAAAATTAGTTATTGATGCGATTATGAATCGTGATTATCCTGTGATTCAAGGGTATATTTTGTGGATGGGCCTGTTTGTTGTTTTAATTAATTCACTTGTGGATTTGAGCTACAAATATGTAAATCCCCAGCTCTATGTAAAGGGAGGGGATAAAACGTGAAAAAGCCGCAGCTTCCTTTTGTAGTAATAAGCGTTTGTGGTATTGCGCTTATTTTATTTTGTCTGTTTGGAAGTCAGCTAACATCAATGGATCCCATACAAGTCAATATGCAAGACCGGCTTCAAAAAGCCACCAGTGATCACTGGCTAGGGACTGATCACTTAGGCAGAGATCTTTTTTCACGAATCATAGCTGGAGCTCAGACTACGATTGGAACTAGTTTTCTTGTCTTAGCTCTTTCTCTTTTGATTGGAGTCCCGGTTGGTTTAGTTTCAGGGTATATTGGAGGAAAAATAGACCGCTTTTTAATGAGAATTGTAGATGCTTTTTTAGCTTTTCCTGATTATATTGCAGCCATCGTCTTAAGCGGGCTGTTAGGGCCCGGATTATTTAACTTAATTGCTGCGATGGTTATTGTAAAGTGGGTTAGTTATGCAAGGGTAGTGCGCAGTATTGTGCTTCAAGAAAAGTCAAAAGAATATGTGCTGGTTGCTAAATTAAACGGAGTGGGAACAGTTTCCTTAATCTTGCGCCATTTTCTTCCCCATGTGGGAGGACATATTCTTGTTCTTGCTACGCTGGACATAGGGAAAATTATTTTAATGATGGCTTCATTATCCTATATTGGATTAGGGACTCAGCCGCCTACTCCTGAATGGGGAACGATGCTAAATGAAGGCAGGTCCTACTTTTACAATGCTCCGCAGCTAATGTTCATACCAGGCGCAGCGATTATTCTGTTTGTGCTGACGTTTACAGCTTTAGGTGAATATATTCGAGGAAAATATCAAGTTAATCAGTAAAAGAGGTGGTCGTCATCGTTTTAGAAGTAAAACATCTAGCCATTCATAATAAAACAAAACAAATTGTAAAAGACGTTTCTCTTACAATCGAACAAGGACAGTGGATGGCGCTCGTTGGAGAAAGCGGAAGCGGGAAAAGCATCACTGCTGCTTCGATAGGAGGACTGCTGCCTTCAGGTGTAACGCTTAAAGGAGGTTCTATTACCTTTAAGCAGAAAGGAGAGGCGCCTATCCTTGGAAAAGATATTTCGTATATCTTTCAAGACTATCGAAGTGCTTTTACTCCTTTTTTAACAATTGGAAAGCAGTTTGATGAAACGATTCGTACACATACTAAGCTGTCTAAAAAAGACAGGAAAGCCGCTATATTTCAGGCTTTAAAAGCTGTGAATTTACCTGATGAACGCGTGTATAAAAGCTATGCTGCTCAGCTGAGCGGAGGACAGCTTCAGCGAGCAGCGATTGCTTTAGCGCTGGTGATGAAGCCTGCCTTGATTATCGCAGATGAACCAACTACGGCTTTAGATAGCGTGGCAGCAGCTGAAGTTCTTCAGCTGCTGTATAAGCTGAAAGAAGAAGCAGGCTGTGCCATTTTGTTTATTACCCATGACTTGCGTCATGTGCGGAAATATGCGGACCGGGCAGCCATTATGCTAGCAGGAGAAATCGTGGAAGAAAACAGTATCGAATCTCTGCTTCGCGCTCCGCATCACTTTTACACAAAAAAACTGTTTAACGCCATTCCTTCTTTACAGAAAACGCCTGATCGATTGTTAGATACGCAGAAAAAAGTGTTGATATAGGAGTAAAATATGAAAGAAAAAAGTATATTACGCGTCACGCAGCTTGTGAAACAGTATAAAGCCGTCACAGCACTAAATAATGTTTCTCTGCATATCGATAAAGGGGAATGTGTAGGGATTGTCGGAGAAAGTGGAAGCGGAAAAAGTACGCTTGTAAAAAGTGTGCTAAGGTTAACAGAAATTCAGCAGGGAGAAGTATGGTTTGAAGAAAAACCTCTTCACCGGTTAAAAGGAAAAAAACTGCAGCAAGCTCGTCTAGGCATGCAAGTGGTATTTCAAAACCCCGCGGCTTCTTTTAATCCGAAAGTGAAAATCATCGATTCTTTGCTCGAGCCTTTGCGGCAGCAGCGAACCGTTCCTTCATTTTTATCTCATGTGAGCAGGAATGAAAAAGAAATCGCTTTTTATTTGTTAGAAAAAGTCGGGATTAGCGCAGAATATGCGTTGAACTATCCTCATGAACTCAGCGGAGGACAGCTTCAGCGTGTAGCGATTGCGCGTGCCATTAGCGTAGGTCCGTCTTTGGTACTGTTAGACGAACCAACAGCGAGCCTTGATGTTACGGTACAAGCAAAGATTTTAAATTTATTAAAAGATTTACAGGAGACGTTTCAGCTGTCTTATCTTTTTATTTCACATGATTTAGCAGCAGTAAAATTTATGAGCAGTCGCATGATGGTTATACAGCAAGGCGAGGTTATCGATCAATTTGACCGTGCACAGCTATTTGATAAAAACAGGCATCCCTATACAAAAAAGCTTGTGCGTTTATTTGAATAGAAAATAAACGCACAAGCTTTTTTATAAATGAGAGTCAGACAAAGTCAAGGACGCGGCGGTGGAGTATGCATATGGAGAAAGTGATAGCCTGATTGGCAAAGCATGATAAAACTAATGGTGAGTACAACGAGAGGAATTATCTTGTTTCTTCCTCGTTCTTCATATAGTCCGGCTGCGCTTAACAGGAAGCCAATAGCAGCTAAAGGAGGAGAGGCGCGAAAGAATAGATCTGCAGCGGTAAACCCTTGGTTTGTATATTTATAATAAAAAAATAGACCCGTAATCAATAACAATAGTCCAATCCAAAACAGCGTAAGTTTTCCAAAAAGGGTTTTAGGCACTGTGTTTTCACTCCTTCTGTCAGTCAAGTACCATAAAATACTAGCATAAAACGTTCTGGTTTGCATTAGAGAAAAGGAACTTGAATGATACAATATATGTAAAAAATAGGCTTGAAGTAGGGGACATGAAGTATGCAAAGCGCTCCATGTAAAAAAATACATATCGTCGGATCGGTTGGAAGTGGAAAAACGACTTTTACTCGTTTGCTAGCTCATAAATTAAAACTTCCTCACTATGAACTTGATAATGTTATGTGGGAACGAACACAAGAAGGAGATAAAAGAAGAAGTGAAGCGGATCGAAAAAAGTGTTTACATCATATTATAGCTTCAAAAGAATGGATCATAGAAGGCGTACATTATATGTGGGTGAGAGGAAGTTTTGATAAAGCTGATTTTATTATTTTTCTCGATACGCATTATTTAAAAAGAGTTTGGTTTATTCTAAGAAGGTATGTTCTGCAAAAAGCTAAAATAGAAAAAGCAAATTATGCACCGACGTTTTCTATTTTCATTAAAATGTTTCAGTGGAATGCGGACTTCGAAAAGTAAAGTAAATCTGAAATTTTGCATATCCTTCGTACTTCATATAGCGATAAACTCATAATAGTGAAAAAGAGAAAAGAGATAGAGCATTTTATATCGTAAGAAAACGCCGCTCAGTTGATGAGCGGCGTTTTTTGTTTTTATTCTATCGGCATAGACGCGCATTTTTTCTCACAAGCTTTTGCAAGGTTTTTGAGAAGCTGATTAAGAAACTCTTTGTCCATTTTAAGCCACTGTTCTTTTTGCATTTCTTCTACGATGTAGGAAGAAAAAATCCATACGTCGTTTTTGATGGCAGAGCGATTTGTTTCAGCGATTACGGTTAATGCCTTAATGACAGCAGACATCACGGAGACATCTTCTTTTCAATAATGTCGAATTTGATAGAAAGCTCCCGTACCATGATTTAATAAGTTCGGACTTCTTTTAGCATGGAGAAAAAAGTTAGTCATACTTATCCACCTATTATTACCCGCATCTGCATGTGAAAAACTTCTTTAAGAAAAGTTTTACCATTCATTTGTAAAGGGTAGAGATTAAAAAGGAGGGAAGAGCCGTGGCATTTGATTATTCACTTGACTTTGAACATATCGATTTTAGAAAACATCCTGAAAAGTATAGAGTAGGAAAAGGAGAACAAGGAGTTCTCCTTGTTGAGCCGTATAAAAGTGAAATTCTTCCTCATTGGCGCTTTCGAACACCTGAAATTGCTGAGGAATCCGCGGAGGCCATCTATCAGCTTTTTTTAACCTACAAAGAAAAAAACGATTTTGTTGGAATGGACATGGCCCGGAAATTTCTCCAAATGGGATACACGCGATCCAGGCGCTACGCGAACTACAAAGGCGGAAAGAAATACAGCAAAGACGGAGAGCTTAACGAACGGCAAATTGATGAACAAAAAGCAGAATCGGCATCTATTTTTATGGAAAAATGGAAGGAGGTACGAGAGAATAAAGAGTACTTGCAATTGAAAAAAGAGCATCAAAAAAAGTACGGATAATCAGCTGGGATCCGTACTTTTTTCCTTTGTTATTTCGATTCGTTTAATATGGTGATGTTCAATATCAATGACTTTAAATGAAAAACTTTCGTTTTTGATGCTATCACCTTTAGCGAGATCAAACTTTTCGGTCAGCATCCAGCCGCCAATGGTATCAACATCTTCTTGTTCAATATTTGTTCCGAGTAAATCATTTACTTCTTCAATCAACACTTTCGCATCTAGTACGTAGTGATTTTCATTAATTTTGTGTACGTCCGGTATTTCATCATCATCAAATTCATCACGAATTTCACCAACAATTTCTTCTAAAATGTCTTCTACCGTTACAAGTCCTGTTGTTCCTCCGTACTCGTCTATTAAGATGGCCATGTGAATTCTGTCCCTTTGAATTTTAAGCAATAAGTCGTAAATGGCGATGGAATCAATGACTTGAATGATGGGTTTCATATACGTTTGCACGGTACGTGGTTTAATATCATCTTCTTTTATGTAATCCGCTAATATTTCTTTAATATTAACTAATCCCACCACTTGATCTTTGTTCCCCTCTACAACTACTGGATAGCGAGTATATTGCTCTACTCTAGCCATCTTTAAGAATTCTTCTATCGTTTCATCTGCTGATACGCTAACAATTTCTGTACGAGGCACCATGATTTCTTTAGCCGTACGATTATCAAATTCAAAAATATTATTCATGAACTTAAATTCCGATTGATTAATTTCACCGCTCTCATAGCTTTCAGATAAAATAATTCTAAGTTCTTCTTCACTATGAGCTACTTCATTTTCAGAAGCTGGCTTCAGGCCGAATAATCCGACAACGCCTCTTGCTGAGTGGTTTAAAAGCCAAATAAACGGATAAAGTAGCTTAGAAAAAAGAATAAGAGGACGAGAAAATAACAGCGTCACTTGTTCGGCTTTTTGAATCGCCACTGTTTTGGGCGCAAGTTCTCCAGCTACCACATTTAAAAATGTGACAATCGAAAAAGCAAGAACAAAAGATATGACATGCGAAAGTGATGTAGCAAAAGGAAGCATGTCAATAAGGGGCTCTAATAAATGACCTACCGTAGGTTCACCTATCCAGCCTAGACCCAGTGCGGTAACCGTAATGCCCAGCTGCGTGGCTGAAAGATAACCATCTAAATTTGATACTACTTTTTTTGCTGCTAAAGCGTTCCGGTTTCCTTCTTCAACTAACTGGTCGATTCTAGTCGACCGTACCCTAATGACGGCAAATTCCGTTGCAACAAAAAAGGCTGTTAATATGATTAGTACGATGAATAAAATGACATTGACTGTTTCCAAATTTATCTCCTTACCCTGTTGAAACGGATAAGGGAACACCTCCCTTATAAAAGTTTGATGAGTTGATTTATATGGTAAATAAAGAATATCATGTATACTGTTCCCTTAATGTCAGTAGAAATAAACTTACCGAAAAGAAAGAGCACTTTTTAATAACCCACAACATTTTTTGGCAGAAAAAGCGTAAACTAAACACTATAAAATGAATGAAAAGAGATAACGTGATACCTTTAAAAGGATGTAAATAGAAGTAGGAGTCGATTGTTTTTATGGAATTTTTTCTGACGATATTAGTCTTATTGGCTTTGATTGGTCTATCTAATATCATTAATCATTTTGTACCATTTATTCCTGTTCCCTTAGTTCAAATAGCTTTGGGAGCAGGGCTTGCTATCTTGCCATTTGGCGGGGATGTACATTTAGAGCCTGAGTTATTTTTTATTTTATTTATTGCTCCGCTATTATTTAATGACGGGAAAAACGTGTCAAGAGCTGCTCTTTGGAAGCTTCGCACACCTATTTTATTACTAGCGCTGGGACTGGTTTTCGTAACGGTGGCAGCAGGAGGGTATCTAATCAATTGGCTCATCCCTTCCATTCCGTTACCGGCGGCATTTGCACTAGCCGCTATTTTGTCCCCAACAGATGTAGTGGCTGTTGGAGCTATGGCGAGCCGAGTAAAGCTGCCTAAGCGAATTATGCATTTGCTTGAAGGTGAAGGGCTGATGAATGATGCCTCTGGTCTTGTAGCGTTTCAAGTAGCAGTAGCTGCTACCGTAACGGGCGTCTTTTCAATAGTAGATGCTACATTTCAGTTCCTTTGGGTAGCGCTGGGCGGTTTGTTTGTAGGAGCATTTATCGCTTTTCTGATTATCAGACTGCGTGTACTTGTTCGACGTTTAGGAATGGAAGATATTACGATTCATATGTTAATACAAATTTTAACTCCATTTGTTGTCTTCTACATTGCTGAACACTT
>Ga0209295_1000783_pt1 | contig 12852 bp, 8 predicted proteins | sample Porto_5metaG_FD_187428 | JGI IMG/M metagenome (GOLD analysis project Ga0209295, IMG submission 187428) | Marine algal microbial communities from Porto, Portugal - Porto_5 metaG (SPAdes) (version 2) | ecosystem: Host-associated > Algae > Red algae > Unclassified | place: Portugal: Porto... | reverse complement strand
TAGGAGTAACCCAAAGAGATTGGATTATATCTGAACTAAATAGTAGTTCTGCCAAATGGCAGGTTTTAGGTCAACAAGTACTCATGGGTAAAATGAACATACCGGTGGAGTTATTAACTGCATTTGGAACTGAAAATTTTGGTGCCATTCTAACAGAACTTGTGACCATCAAGTTAAGATTATTAAATAATGACCCTAGCTTAAGTGCAGAAGAAATTGCGAGAGTAACTACCGTAATACCTTATAATTTAGATGCTTGGGACGGCTACCCAATTGACAGGGAGATTATCTATAGTGCATTGAACGGCAAAAAGATAGTAACTTTTGCCGGCGACACTCATAATGCTTGGCAAAATACATTGACTTCAGAAAATGGAACGGAAGTAGGTATAGAATTGGCAACATCCTCAATTAGCTCACCAGGCTTTGAAACATATCTTGGTGCAAATTCTTCACCTGAATTAGTTGCAGGTTTTCAAGAAGCTTTAGTAGCATTAATAGACGGTTTAAATTATTTTGATGCATCAAGAAGAGGATATATGATGACAACATTTACAACTACAGATGTAACGTCTGAATGGATTTTTGTAGACACCTTATTATCAGAAAGCTATTCAACAGAAATAGGATATTCTTTAAGCTACTCCTAAATAATTCTAAAATAAAATTAAATGTCGTGTTGCATGTTCAACACGACATTTTTTTATAATACCAATAGTCCATGATTACGTAAACCTGTTACTTGCTTAGAATACCAAAACAACTCAAAATCTTCTAATTGAGATTCGTAATCTTTTTTCAACTGACCATAACTTAAAGGCTTATTCTCAGGTTTCAATTGTTCTAGAGTAGCAAGCAACCATTCTCCTTTATCCCTATCTACGGTTATTTCATACATATCTGTCTTTGTATGAAAACCCAATTCTAATTGCTGCCAGGTCATGCCTTTTTTCTTCTTCACACGTTCGGCAGTAATAGGCATTGGACCTATCCATACTATTTTAGCGGTTGATTTTGTATTTAACACCATTTCTTGTTGCAGGCAATTGTAAATGTAATCTGCGGATATGGTAGAAGGTGGAATCTTAAAATCGAACCATTCTTGCAAACTCATATCAAAACCGATACCGTGCATAAAATTGAAAAGCGATTTTTTTAATCCGAAACTGAACTTACTGTGGTCAACTCCCGTTTTATCTTTAAAGTCAATATCGTTGTTCGCAAAGCTGATAGTTTTTAAATCTGGCATAACTCCGTATTCCTCTGGATGCAAACCAACGGGACTATGAGCCGTTAATGCAAATTGATGCCAAAAACCAGATTGAATAATACCCAATTCAAACAACTGACGCACCATTTCTAAACTATCAACTGTTTCTTGAATGGTCTGTGTTGGGTAGCCGTACATTAAATAGGAATGCACCATAATGTTGGCTTCGGTAAAATTGCGAGTTACTTGCGCCACCTGCTCAACCGTTACACCTTTATCTATGAGTTTTAATAATCGGTCAGATGCCACTTCCAATCCACCGGAAACTGCAATACAACCCGATGCTTTCAAGAGATAACATAAATCTTGAGTGAAATTCTTTTCAAAACGAATATTCGTCCACCACGTAATAGTCAAATTTCTTTTTAAAACCTCTAAAGCAAAAGCTTTCATTAAAGAAGGTGGTGCCGCTTCATCTACAAAATGAAATCCGGATTCCCCGGTTTGTTCCATTAATGTTTCTACACGGTCAACCAACAAACTAGCCGCTACAGGTTCATAAATTTTAATATAATCTAAAGAGATATCGCAGAAAGTACATTTACCCCAATAGCAACCATGAGCCATGGTCAATTTGTTCCAACGACCATCGCTCCACAAACTGTGCATGGGGTTGGCGATTTCAATAACCGAAATGTAATTGTTTAATTGCAGATCGGCATAATCTGGTGTACCAACATCTTGTTGTTTGTAATCTTGTCTTAAACTATCGTTCTTATAAACGACTTTACCATCCTCTAAGACAAAAGCTCGCTTTAACTCCCCTTCCCCATTGACCACATATTGATGTACCAATTCTAAAGGAAGCTCACCATCGTCTAAGGTAATAAAATCAAAAAATTCAAATACACGAACATCAGTAAGGCTACGTAGTTCTGTATTTGGGAATCCGCCACCCATTGCAATTTTTACATCAGGATAATTTGCTTTTATAAATTGGGCACAACGAAAAGCACTATATAAATTACCCGGAAAAGGAACCGAAAAGCACACCAATTTTGGTTGTACCTCTTCTAACTGTTCTTTTAAAATGGCTAGCGTTAACTCATCAATAAAAGTGGGTTCTTCGTTAAGATGATTATAGAGCTCATCAAATGAATTTGCACTGCGCCCTAATCGTTCTGCATACCTACTGAATCCGAAATTTGGGTCTATACATTCTACTATAAAATCTGAGAGATCTTCAAGGTACAACGTAGCCAAATGTTTGGCTTTATCTTGCATACCCATAGTACCAAAAGCCCATTCTAAATCATCTAACTGATTGAAACGAGAAGCTTGCGGCAAAAAATTATCGGTACATAATTGTCTAGCCAAGGTGTGATTTTTACCTTGTAAAAAGAGAATGACAGCATCTAGCGTTTTCGAGTAATCATTGCGAAGGGCATAAATTCTTTGGCAATTTTCAGTCACTATGGCATCCGAAGAAAAAGCCATGTTGAAAAGTTGCTGAAATGTATCTTTATTAAAGAGCGATAAAATCACCTCAATCCCTAAATCTGACTGAAAAGAAGAAATCCCTTTTGTATTCAAAAAACCTTTAATGTATGCCGTTGCCGGATACGGAGTGTTTAATTGGGTAAAAGGTGGTGTTATTAAAAGAAGGTCTTTCACAGAGTTATTTTAGAACAATGCTGCAAAGATAACAGTTACCTCATTCATTATTTACTATCTCACATACCGCTTGTTGCTATGCTGTTTAATTTTTTGCTGCTTTTTGCAAACTTCTGGATAGTACGGTAATTTTCTGCACGATCTGGCAAAAACGAAAAGAACTTTCTTTCAATATCGACTATAATTATATCTGTTGTTCTGTTTACTGTAAGTATAGAATCGATAAATTTTCTTCCGATTTGAACCTTCAATATATTATCTGTTTTCTCAATAATTTTTAATTCCAACAAAGGATTTTTTACCATTTCATTAAACTGGCCCCAATTTTCTTCACTATTTTCCAAACTTAAACTATGCTTAGATTCCAAAAAATCTTCATAAGAAATTTGATTATACTTTTCATAATCAAATAATTGCCAAAAAACAATACCAAAAGATATCATGAAACTGCTAATAATCTCAAAAACCCAAAACTTTAAGTCAAATCCATTCAATACGTAAGTTATAAAAAAAATATTTGGAAAAATTATTAAAATTTTCAATACGAACTTAATCGTTTTATTTTCCATACTATTGAATCTTAATGAGTTAACACTACTAATATAACAATTAATTATTTTTCATTATTCAATATCTCACGTACCGCCTGCTGATATGCTCTTGGATTATTAGCCTTTTTTATCTTTTTGAATGCCTTATGCGGATTGGAAGTTGAAAGTGCAAAGTATTCCCAGAAACCACGCATTTTCATTTTTATAGGTGTTGGCCCTGATAATGCTTCATCATATTGCTGATAAATGGTGTCGTGAAATTCCGAAAAAATCTTCCAACGGTCTTTTGGATATTCCATCGTATTGTTTTTAATCATACTTGGCAGAAATGGGTCGGCAATTAAACCTCTACCCATCATAAAGTTTTCAATTGTGGGGAAGCGCTCTTTCATTTCCTGAAACTTCGCTACTGTATTAATATCGCCGTTATAGTATAATGTATGTTTGGTACTTTCAACACACTTCTGAAAAGCATCAAGGTCTACTCCGCCCTTATACAATTGCTTTCCAATACGTGCGTGAATAGCAATATTCTTTAACGGGTAGGTATCTAGAATAGGAAAAACATCTAATATCTCTTCTGCATTTTCATACCCCATTCTCATTTTCATAGAAACCACCACATCGGTTTCTTCATGAGCTCGTTTTAAAATATGATCTATTTTTTCGGGGTTACAAATGAGTCCGCTACCCATACCCTGCTTCGTTACCATTGGGTAAGGGCAACCTAAATTCCAGTTCAATTCCTTGTAGCCTAAACTCTGAATATATTTTACCACAAACAGGAATTCATCGGCATCACCGGTCATTACCTGTGGTATTACTTCTAAGGTGGTATTATTCTCTGGCTGTAAATCTTTCTGATACGAATTCTTAATCACCATTTTACCGTTTAAGCGAATGTATGGCGCATAAAAAGTATCGATACCACCAAAATACTTATGGAACGCATTTCGGAATCTAAAATCGGTAAAGCCCTGTAATGGGGATGATAATAAGGTAATTGACATGTATAGATTACTGGGTTTGATGCAAACCTTTCAGTTTCGCAACAACAGATTCAGCTGCAAAAATAGCGCCTTCCATGTAACCAGAGTGATGTTTTGATGTTTCTGCACCAGAAATAAACAATTTATTATCAAATAAGGGTACTTGATACAGTGCATGACCTCCGTTTTGATGCGGAAACAAATTATCTGCTTGTCTATGAGATTTGGTAAACTCTTCATTATACCAAGCCGTTTCGTGATAAGATTCATAATTTAAGGCATCATCACCAAAAACCAATTTCAATTGTGCCTCGATTTTTTCAATTCGCTGTTCTTTAGTAAAACGAGCACAGCTACCAGAAGCAAAACCAACTAAGGCGTACGATTCATTTTCTAGATTAGATTGATCGTAGAATTCGGTCAAAGGTCCCACATTACTAAATATTGTACCCGACTTACCTTGTGCTCTCCAAAACGGCTTTTTATAGGTTAGGGCAACTTTTATGGAGTCTTGCATCCATGTATGGGTTTGTTCTGCCAATGAAACCAATTCATTTGGTAACTGAGGTGTAAATGTTATTTGATCTATTAATGCTGCTGGTGGCAATGTCGTAATAACAATATCAGCATTTAATGTGCGAGAATTGGTTTTCACTTCAACATTATCATCAGTCACATTTACCTCATTGACCACTTCACTTAAAAAAATGGTATTTGGTTTCAGTTTGGCAGCTATTGAATTGAGTAAATCAATAGTTCCGTTTTTAAATCGGTAACTCGGACTATCATTTGGAACCGCTATTTCTTGTGGTGGTACATTTGAAAATGTTTGAAAATAAGATGTACCGGTCATAAATTGTTCGAAGTACGGAACTTTAAATTCGTCTATAACATCTACCAAGTGGTAATGAGCCTGATTGAACCAAGTAGCACCCATTTCAACTTTAGTATTCCCGGAATGTAACGTATGTATCCTACCACCTATTCTATCTCGTGCCTCTAGTACTTTGACATCAAAACCAAATTCTTGTAACCGATACGCAGTTAACAAACCCGATAATCCTGCGCCGATAATAACTACCGATGTATTCATGTTTTTAAGTTATTCTAATTAAAATAAATGATAAAATAGCTATTGCCAAATTTGTTGAGTACCTAATTATACTGTCAGTTCGAGTGATTTTGTTCCCTTTTTAGGAACATAAATTACATCGAGAACCTTTTAGGCAGAAAGGTTCTCGACACACTCTATTTTCAATGAAAATATTGTAAAAAGAAGCACTCGAACTGACATTGTTACTTTTTACACTCATTTGGTAAAAAAATCATCAAAGCTTTGATTGCAATACGCTAACGGTCACCAATAACTGACCAATATGTCTCTGGCTATGCTCCGCAGCGTGAAATAAGAGACCGATTACGGTTGATGGCAATTTCTTTCTACCCACCGTTCTTTTTTCAGAAAGTGATGATTCTGGTAACGTTTTAAAATATGCTAAAGTTTCCGCAACCTTTGTTGAAAACTGCTCTTGCAAATCGGCTACTTCAGTAGTTAGATTAAAAGAACCCTCAGCTTTTAGAAATTGTAACTGCTCCTCTGATAACGATTCACCTTTGGCATAAGTCAACATTCTGTCCAAAACGCCTGTAATATGATTCATATGAAAACCAACAGAAGCTCTACCTGCAGCTTTAGCCCAAAGTAATTCTTTTGGGAAATCTTGAGTATACTTTTTAAGCTCTCTTTCAGATTGCAATAAAGCATGTGCGGCTGGTTGCAACAAATCTGGCACGTCTTGAATAGGTCCGCTTAACCAAAATTCATATTCTTCATTTTCCATAATCAATCTTCCTAAATAATTCTATTTTTAAAGTCTCTCTTGTATAGCTGAACTTACTACGTAAAACAGAATAATTAAAGGAATTGCCATGAACTTCATGGTAACGATAAGGACTAAGCTAATTATCAAAAAGATATAACGCATGGCGTTATCCTTAAAGCTTGTATTCTTGAATTTTAAAGCAAAGAGCGGCAAATTAGCATTTAACAGATAGGCACTTACCAAAGTTAAGATGATTAAGAACCACTGATTAAGTATAAGGCTATTTAAAAAATCATTGTTTTGATACAGAAGAATTAATGGTAATGACAAAATTAAAAGTGCATTTGCAGGAGTTGGTAGACCTATAAAAGAAGACGTCTGATTTTCATCGATATTAAATTTCGCTAATCGGTATCCAGAAGCCATTGTCACTATAAATCCAAAAAACGGGATCAAATGAATGTATTGAAATTTACCTGCCTCCATAAAAAAGTGAGCACCATCTCCCCATCCTCTCGTTTGAGACATTGCCAATAATTGGAACATGACAACACCAGGCACTAGTCCGCTCGTAATCATGTCCGCCAGAGAATCTAACTGTAAACCCAATTCACTTTTTACATCTAAAACACGCGCAGCCAATCCGTCAAAAAAATCAAAGAAAATACCTAGTGCAACAAATATAGCTGCAAGTTCTAATTTATTCATGACAGCGAACATAGTAGCCACGCAGCCACAGAACACGTTCAAAAGAGTAATAAAATTGGGTATATGTTTTTTCATAATCTTCGGTCTATAATCACAATCTCAAAAAGGCAGAAAACCTTATCTCAATTATTGCTCTAAATTAATATAATTATATGGTGGTATTGGTATTCTGAGTTAAAAAGCTATTAGACCACTCATATTCGGTAACGTTTTAGAAGTTACCCATTGAAATTAGGCAAGTACAACAATCAAATTTACAATCACTTAAACACATGGTATTAAAATAAAAACTACCTTTTAAAGAGTCATATCACAAATTAGTTCTCAAATGAAAAATATTATGCATGCATAGTATTGTTTAGTTGATATTTTAGAATTAAATTATAGCCTTTGTAACAATTTCAGAAGAAAATTGAAGTTTTATAACAAACATTTATAAATACTAACCATTAAATACATTGCCAAAAAATGAAGATTAAAAAGGTTTTAGTAGCCAACAGAAGTGAAATTGCAATTCGTGTATTACGTGCCTGTACAGAGCTAAACATTAAAACAGTTGCCATTTATACTTATGAAGACCGCTATTCTCAACACCGGAACAAAGCCGATGAATCTTACCAAATAGGTGAAGACAATCAGCCATTAAAACCTTATTTGGACATTCCGCAAATTATAGCTTTGGCAAAGGCTAAAAATGTAGACGCCATTCACCCAGGATACGGCTTCTTATCTGAAAACTCAGAATTTGCAAGACAATGTGCTGCCAATGATATTATTTTTATTGGTCCTGATCCAAAAGTTATGGATGCTCTTGGGGATAAAATTACCGCCAAAAAAGTTGCTGTAAAATGTAATGTTCCCATTATTGAAAGCAATAAAAAGAAACTGACATCTTTAAAAGTCGCATTGGCTGAAGCCGCAACCATAGGATATCCGATAATGCTAAAAGCTGCCTCTGGTGGTGGTGGCCGTGGTATGCGAATTATTAGAAAAGATGAAGATCTAGAAATGAATTTCGATTCTGCCCGTAACGAAGCACTAAACGCTTTTGGCGATGACACCATGTTTCTTGAAAAATATGTAGAAGACCCTAAACATATAGAAGTACAGATCGTAGCCGATAACTACGGTAATATTCGCCACTTGCATGAACGCGACTGTTCTGTTCAACGTCGCCACCAAAAAGTGGTAGAAATTGCACCTTCGCATAATGTTAGTGAAGAAGTAAAACAGAATCTTTACAAATATGCCGTTGACATTGCCAAAGAGGTCAACTATAACAATATTGGTACAGTAGAGTTTTTAGTAGATCCTGATGACAACATATATTTTATTGAAGTAAACCCAAGAATACAAGTTGAACATACGGTTACAGAAATGGTTACCGGTATTGATTTGGTAAAAACACAGATATTCGTTGCCGGCAATTACAAATTAGATAGCCAGCAAATAAAAATATATGGTCAAGAGACCATTGCTACTTATGGCTTTGCCCTTCAATGTAGATTAACTACTGAAGACCCGGTTAATAATTTCACTCCTGATTACGGCACAGTGACTACGTATAGAAGTGCTTCCGGTATGGGTATTCGTTTAGATGCCGGTAGTATTTACCAAGGCTATCAGGTGAGTCCGTTTTTCGATTCCATGTTAGTAAAAGTTTCCTCGCACGGTAGAACACTAGATGGCGCTACCCGTAAAATGGTACGTGCATTAAAGGAGTTTAGAATTAGAGGTGTTGAAACCAATATTCATTTCTTACAGAACGTAATTCAGCATCCTACTTTTAAGGATGGTAAGGTTACGGTAAACTTTATACAGAACACCCCTGCCCTATTTGATATCAAACTTTCTCAAGACAGGACCTCTAAGGTGGTGAACTTTTTGGCAGAGGTTATTGTCAATGGTAATTCTGATGTTAAATATATAGACGAAAACAAAGTCTTTAGAAATGCAAAGGTTCCAAAATTCAATCCGTTAGAAGCTCATCCGAAAGGAACAAAAGATATGCTGACCGAAATGGGTCCGGAGAAATTTTGTGCTTGGTTAATGGATGAAAAGAAGATTCATTATACGGACACCACCATGCGCGATGCCCATCAGTCTTTATTAGCAACAAGAATGCGTACGTATGATATGTTGCGCGTTGCGGAGAGTTATGCCAAAAATCACCCCAATACTTTTAGTATGGAAGTTTGGGGCGGTGCTACTTTTGATGTAAGTATGCGATTCTTACATGAGAGTCCGTGGACAAGATTACGTGAATTACGTAAGGCTATACCAAATATATTATTTCAAATGCTTCTTAGAGGCTCTAACGGAGTTGGTTACAAAGCATACCCAGATAATTTGATTGAAAAATTCGTTGAGAAATCTTGGGAAAACGGCGTAGATATATTCAGGATTTTTGATTCGCTCAATTGGGTGAAAGCAATGGAACCCAGTATTAACTACGTACGAAACAAAACTGGCGGTATTGCAGAGGCAGCGTTGAGTTATACGGGTGATATTCTTGATGTAAACGAAACCAAATACAACTTAAAATATTACACGCAGCTAGCAAAAGACCTAGAAAATGCCGGTGCGCATATGATTGCCATTAAAGATATGGCGGGACTTTTAAAACCCTATGCTGTTACGGAATTGGTAACCGCGTTAAAAGACACGGTTAAGCTACCTATTCATTTACATACACATGATACTTCTTCACTACAAACAACTACTTACTTAAAAGCAATTGAAGCAGGCGTTGATGTGGTTGATGTTGCATTGGGCGGATTATCCGGCTTAACATCTCAGCCCAACTTTAATTCGGTAGTTGAAATGATGAAGGGTCAGCCAAGGGCAAATGAGTTTGATATGCCGAAGCTGAACCAGTTTTCTAACTACTGGGAAGATACAAGAGAGTTATACTACCCCTTTGAATCCGGATTAAAATCTGGTACTGCAGAAGTGTATGGTCATGAAATACCTGGTGGGCAGTATTCAAACTTACGCCCGCAAGCAACAGCATTAGGTCTTGGCGATAGATTTGATGAAGTAAAGAAAATGTATGCCGATGTAAATAAACTTTTTGGAAACCTAATCAAAGTAACTCCAAGTTCAAAAGTTGTTGGCGATATGGCCATATTTTTGGTTACGAACGAACTTACTACAGAAGACGTAATGACACGTGGTGAGGAAATATCGTTCCCTGATTCTGTTATTAGTTTCTTTATGGGAGATTTAGGTCAGCCCGTTGGCGGATTTCCTAAAAAGCTTCAAAAGATTATTCTTAAAAACAAGAAGCCTTATACAAATAGACCGAATGCGCATTTAGCACCAACTGATTTTGACAAGGAATTCAAAGCCTTTAAAAAGAAGTTTCAAAAAGGATTTACACGTGCTATAGAAATGGAAGATTTTCTTTCGTATAGCCTATACCCTAAAGTGTTTGAAAAAGCACATGAAAATTATAAACTATACGGTAACCTAGCATTGGTACAAACCAAGCATTTCTTCTATGGCATGAAACTTCGTGAAGAAACCTTAATAGAATTAGAACCAGGTAAGACGGTAATCGTAAGATTACTTTCTGTAGGTATACCGAATGAGTTAGGTATGAGAACTGTATTCTTTCAGGTAAATGGGGAGAATAGATTCGTTGATGTTTTGGATACTTCCTTAAATCTAAAAATTGAAGAAAACGATAAAATAGACCCAGCTAATGATGATCAGATTGGGGCGCCATTACAAGGATCCCTATACAAAGTTTTGGTCAAGAAAGGTCAAGAAGTAAAAGAGAACGACCCATTATTTGTTATTGAAGCCATGAAAATGGAAACTACGGTTACCGCATTTAAATCTGGTAAAGTAGCATCAATTAGTTTAAAAGAAGGTAGTATGGTAAAGCAAGATGATTTGGTGATAACCATTTCATAAGTTCAGTAGTACTTTTTTAGCACATATTTTTAAAGCCACCTATTTCAGGTGGCTTTTGTTTTACCCTTTACTTGTTTGTTTAATAACAAGTAATTAAAAAAGCTACATTTTTTCTATTTTCGAAATCATTTTTTTAGAATTTTCATTGTCCGGATTGATCTCCAAGGATTTATTATAATTATTAAGAGCTTCTTTTATTTCCTTATTTTTAAAAAATGCATCACCTAAGCCACTATAAGATTTATCAGAAGGGAATTTAGATACCATCAATTTATATATAGAAATGGCTTTACCTACTTGGTTCTCATTTAACATTCTTGACCCTAAAAATTGTAATGCTTCTTCAGATTCAGACGGCAATTCCGAAACTAGCAATTTTAAGATTTTATGTGCATCTTTATTTTTATCCATTTCAAATAACTTGTATGACAAACGTGCAAGCTCCCATTTATCGGAAAAGTTATAAGTACTAAAATCCGACTCCTTTAAACTATTATAATAAGCAATCCCTTTGTCCACATCGTTATAAGTTTTTTCTCGTATTGTTAAATACACAGATTTTTGTGGTATATAAAAGTCTTTATCATTTAAAATTTGAGTAATCGCCTCTCGAATTTCTCCAATTTTTAAACTCTTACTATTTGTCATTAAAATTATCGAAGAATTATCTATTAAATTGAAATTTACAATAGACTCATAATTCATTGATGAGCCATGATGTTCGTAACTAATCAACTCTCCATTTTTAAATTTACCATTACCTAAAGCAGATTGACTTTCATCTGAATAAGCTTCAAAAAGCGAGTATAATGACTCTTTAGAAATAATTTTATAAGACATCAGTTTTGTGGTCCAAATTTCCAAATCACCAATTGACGGACATACCCAACCAGACATTTTCAATTCCAATTCGTGATCATTAACTCCATTACTATTAAACCCTCTTACAAAATTAGAGTTGGCATATTGATGGTCAATAACGGAATTATTCATATTTAAAGGCTCTAGAATATCTTCAATTAAATATTCATTAAAAGATTTACCAACAACCTTTTCAATAATGAGCCGTTGAACAAATATGTTATTATTACTATAGAGATACCCTTTTCCCGGCTCAAACTCTAAAATTTTTAGATATTTTAAATTTTGATAAATATCATTATCTCCATGTGTATTTTCCCAGTCAATTAAAGGCAAACCACTAGTATATTGTAAAAGGTTTTTAATAGTAACTTTATTTGACCAATCAGGAAATCCCAATTCATATTTCGAAATTTTATCATCTAAGGTTAATAAGCCCTTTTCCTTTAACATCATAATGGCAACAGCATTGAACTCCTTAGAAATTGATCCAATATCAAAAACTGACTTTTTATTAAGCTCATGAGTTTTACTTCCATCTGTAAAGCCTTTACTTCCACTATAAATAACTTGCCCTTGATTTAAGATTAAAGCGTTACCATTGAAAATACCACGCTGATAGCAAACCCCTAACAAAGAATCAATTTGGCTTTTATATTTAGTTTGCCCTTGGACTTGCAAAGTAAATAATACATAAAAAATAAAAAAAGATAGAAAAGACAGCTTCTGCATAAGATGATTGATTGATTGATGAATTATCTTAAAGATGCTTCTCTTTGGTAATTGTTACACTTGTAGCGCATAAAAAATATAAAATCAATGCAATAAATAAAATTGACTATCAGAACCGAAATAATATCGCCTAATCTACTATCACCATTTCAGCTAAATACTTATTTCTAAACCATTCAATCTTTAAAAAATTAATTGAGAGAAATTTAAAAAATCCAACCTACTTCAAGTCTGTTATTATTTGCATCTTTGCAGTTGCTATGAACTAGTAAAGGTATGTTCAGAAAAATCACATTTCTTTTAGTACTCTTTTTTACTGCATTTTTGGGTCTTGCTCAAAATGCACAACTATCACCATTATCAAAAATCAGCTTATTGACCGT
>Ga0209295_1000778_pt1 | contig 12895 bp, 4 predicted proteins | sample Porto_5metaG_FD_187428 | JGI IMG/M metagenome (GOLD analysis project Ga0209295, IMG submission 187428) | Marine algal microbial communities from Porto, Portugal - Porto_5 metaG (SPAdes) (version 2) | ecosystem: Host-associated > Algae > Red algae > Unclassified | place: Portugal: Porto... | reverse complement strand
CTCGCACCGGAATTATACAAATATTTTCTAAAAATACACGCCTCGCACACCGAACCAAGCGATGCGGTCAGTGAGTTATATCAGTGGTTCAACAACTTCTTTCTCCAACTCGCTAAAGATGAAAATTTGCAATTCACGACGCACTTTGCGCGTATTGCGTATGTGTGCCATAAACGTAAGATTTCCAATGACTTACAATGGAAAATTCATCATTATCGCCGTTTGAGTCAGGAGATTTTTTTTCGTGAAAAACCATTTACTGATGATGAGTATCGCGCTTGCTATCAAGTTGTAGCGGAATGTGTAGCGGAGCTGTCTGAGGCGACAATTCCCAATGAATTAACGACTATTTTTCCCGAAAAAGAAGTTTTCACACGCACGCCTTTGAATATCGCTAAACACCGCGAAAAGGTTCGCGTAGTCGTCTTGGAAAACGACCATGAAAACCGCACTTTCCTCGTCCGTGAAGATGACCCCGAACAGCCACAACCCGTCTGCGTCCGCTACAATATTCCGGGCATCAATGAGGCTTTTGAACAGACGATTCATCAGATAGATACGGTTTGGAAAAACCAAGTTACGCTCAATCTCATTGATGTACTCGTAGAGGAAGACGGCACGTATCTGCCACGTGTTTTTATCATCGAACCGGATGTGCTGTTTGACGTAACTGCGGTTTCAGAATGCTTCCAATCCTTTGGTACAGAGCCACTTCTGTATCTGATGAAAAAGTTTTTGCCCTTTGCTTCGTCCATACCTATTTTGCTCGGAAATGCCGTCAATCACCTCCTTGATGAATTAATGACCGACCCCGAAGTCGATTTTCTCACGACATTCAAACAAGCATTTCACCTCTCGCCGCTACAATTTTCGATGTACAACGACGGCGAAATCAGGGGCATGGCGAAGAAAGCCCAGCGACACTTTTTCCACTTACGCGGGGTTGTCAAACAGACGCTGCCCGAACAATCTATCGGGGTCAAACATTGCTTTTTAGAGCCGGTTTTTTATTCGGAAAAATACGGAATACAAGGGCGTCTCGATGTTTGGCACAACAATCCCAAACAAGACCAATACGCTATCGTCGAACTCAAATCGGGCAGTCCGTTTCGTCCAAATCGGCATGGATTGAGTGGCAGTCATTACACCCAAACGCTCTTGTATGATTTGCTCGTGCGCTCCGTTTATGGCGAGGCAACTAAGACGGGTTTGTACATTTTATATTCCAAATTGGACGAAAACCCTTTGAAGTTTGCACCGCCCGAATCGGTACTCCAACACGAAGCACTTAACATACGTAATCAGTTGATTTCCATTGAAGAAAACCTCATTCGACTGGATAAACGCGAGTACCTTGACCGCAATGTTTTAGATAGAATCACGCCTCAAAAATTTGTTCGCGCATCGGGTTTTACCAAGACAGACGCCAATTTTTTTTCGGGCGTCATGGGAAAAATGAACGTCTTGGAACGCGCTTATTTGCTCTCCTTCACCGCCTTCATAGCACGCGAACATCGCTATGCGAAAACAGGCATTGACGGCAACGACAAATCGGGTGGTTTGGCGTCCTTGTGGCGCAGTCCATTTAAAACAAAACAAGAAAATTTTGATATAATAAATCATTTAACCATCATCGAGAATCATTCGCGCGAATCTGACCCGCGATTGGTGTTTGAAAAGACGGAAATGACAGCGCCTTTGGCAAATTTCCGCGAGGGCGATATTGCGGTTTTGTACCCCACACAAAATGACGATTCGACGGTTTTGACCAACCAAATTTTTAAATGTAATATCATCGAAATGCAAGGGGAACGAGTAGTAGTTGCTCTTCGCTCAAAGCAATTTAATGACAGCCTTTTCCGCGAAGAAAAATACTGGAATCTCGAACATGATTTGCTTGATAGCGGCTTCACGAATTTGTACCGCAATTTGTTTGCATTCGTACAATTTCCCGATAGGAAAAAGAAAATACTATTGGGGTTGGAAGCTCCCGAACAGGCTGAAATTCAAGATATTGAGTTTAATCCTGATTTGAGTGACGAACAGGGGCGCATCTTGGAAAAAGCTCTTTCTGCAGAGGATTATTTCCTACTTATCGGTCCTCCCGGCACGGGTAAGACGAAGTTTATGTTACGAGAAATGGTCAAGTACATTCTCACGAAAACTTCTGAAAATATCCTGTTACTTGCCTATACGAATCGCGCCGTAGATGAGATTTGCGAAGCCATCGACGACTTTGCGAAAGAAGATTATATGCGTATCGGTTCGCGCCACTCTACGGAGGAAACCTATCGTCCGCGTTTGTTTCAAGAAAAAATAAAAGGGGTGACGACTCGCGCAGGTTTGCGTGAGGTGATTGCGGCGCATCGCATCGTGGTTTCTACCGTCATGTCAATGGGCAATCGCTCGCAATTGCTTGATTTAAAGCGATTTGACCGTGTGATTATTGATGAGGCTTCGCAGATTTTGGAGCCGATGTTGGTGGGTTTGTTGCCGCGTTTGCCGCGATTTATTTTGATTGGCGACCACAAACAACTCCCCGCCGTAGTGGTGCAAAGTAAGGAAGAATCTGCCGTAAGTGATGCGTCTTTATTGGAAATTGGCTTGCATAATCGCCGCAATTCTTTGTTTGAGCGTTTGTATTATTTATGCGAAAAAAATAAGTGGACATGGGCATACGACATGCTCACGCATCAAGGCAGAATGCACGGCGATATTTCGGAGTTTCCGAACCGTTTTTTTTATGAAAATGAATTGAAATTGCTGCCGGAAAATTGTGTGGCAGGCGCGTGGCAGAGTGTTCCGTTGGAATTTAAAAAGATGCCCTCCTCCCCTACTCCATTGGAAAAGATGATAGCCGAAAAGCGTATGATTTATATTCCGACGGAAGTAGAACGCAGCGCACAGTCGAATAAAATCAACCGACACGAGTCGCGCTTGGTCGTGGAGTTAATTCATTCGTTTAAAAATATTTATAAAAAAAATAATTTACCATTTAATTCAAATACACTTGGTGTGATTACGCCCTATCGCGCTCAAATTGCCGAAATAAAAAACGTTTTACAACAAATGAATGACCCGGCATTGAACGATATTTCAGTGGATACGGTGGAGCGTTATCAAGGCGGTGCGCGAGATATTATCATCATTTCGCTGTGCCTAAATACAGCCTATCAAATGGATAAACTCGTCTCGATGTCTGACGATGGAAAAGTAGACAGAAAACTGAATGTCGCACTAACGCGGGCACGTAAGCATTTGGTGATTTTGGGGAATCGGGAATTGATGGGTTTGAATGGGGTGTATCGGGAGTTGGTGGAGTTTTTGGGAGGGTGATTTAATCAGTTTCTCCTTTCTCAATTTGCTCAACAAATTCTTCCGTAACACCAAAAACTTCAGCAATTTGTGCGATACTCAAAGTTCCGATTGATAACAAAGATTGGATAGTAGCAATTTTTTCTTGCTTTGCCTTTTCACGTTCTTGCTTTGCCTTTTCGCGTTCTTGCTTTGCCTTTTCGCGTTCTTGCTTTGCCTTTTCGCGTTCTTGCGCGATTTGCTGTTCTACTTTTACGCGCTCTTCCTCCATTTGCTTTTGCGCTGCTTCAATTCCTCTTTTGTAATAAACATCTTGTGTATAATCGTAAGTAATTTCCATTTCTTGTATGATTTTGTCTACAATATCTCCCAAATTACGAAGTTTTGACAGCAATAGCAACTGTTGGAGGTATTTATTGCGTTGTGCTTCAGTAATGGGTAGGTTTTTGAGTTTACCGATTGTAAAGCGTAAAATAGTTTCTACTTCCTCTTTGTCATAATTGCCCAAGATTGCCAGTATAATTTCCTCCGGCACTTGCGAACTCAATAGTTTACTACTATCTAATTCACTGATGTTCACTAGTTCAAAGCCACGATAAATTTCTTCTTCGCGCAACTCGGTACGCATGCGCGATTTTCCTTTACCGAGAAAAATAACAATATGTCGAATGGGCAAACGATGTTTGCGTAGCATGATGCCATGATGTTCACCCACTCGCTCGACCATTTCGTAGTCGTCTGCGGTTTGAAATTCGATATGCAGGAGTTCTTCCGTGCCATCTTCTCTCACAATGCGACAGAAGAAATCTACCCTACGCCCAATAGTACGTGGCAATTCAGAATCTATCGGTTTGTAAGATTTTATCTTTATGCCCATCTCACGCTCAATGATGGGCATGAATATCGCCGGCGCATTCTCCTTGAATATCCGGTCAAATATTTTGTCTTTGCTTTCCCCGGATTGGTTTTTGGATTTTTTCATACCATAAAAATATGAATAAAATTTATTTTGTGATAAGTTTTCAATAGAAAACCGGACGAAAAACTAAATATAGCACTCACGCAGGCGCGTAAGCATTTGGTGATTTTGGGGAATCGGGAATTGATGGGTTTGAATGGGGTGTATCAGGGCTTGGTAGAGTTTTTGGAGGGATGAATCAAATAAAACAGTGCATTTCTGCACCTCTTTAGAACGTGTTTAAATTTGTACCATCAACTTATAAGGGCTAATCTGGAACATTATGCGTATCATAATGAGTAGATGAGTAAATGCCTCAATAGCCACAAAATCCCCCTTCACATAATAAAATTTTCAAAATAACCTTTTCAAAATAAGTATAAAGACAAAAATCTTTCGTTACTTTGTGCGGTACTATCGAAACAAAAATAGTACCACCAGTGTTTACAAGTTATGACACAAGAAAAAATTATCGAAAAAGCCTATGAGCTTTTCACCAAAAATGGGGTGAAAGTAGTGACAATCGACCGCCTTGTTGCCGAACTCCACACGTCCAAACGAACCATTTACAAATATTTTAAAGATAAAGATGAGTTGTTGGCTGCCTGCATTACCATTTACCACCAAAAAGTCAAAAACGAAAATGAGGCACTCATCCGCAACGCGCCAAACGCTATCGCTGCAATGGCTTTTTTGCATCAAAAAATATTGGAACGTTATTATACCATCAATTCCAATTTTTACGCAGACATCTACCGTTTTCACCCAAAATTAGAACCCGTCCTTGAGCAAGCCGGCAGCTACGCTCGCGATGAAATGCTCTACCTCGCCAACTGGGGCATCGAAGACGGGATTTTTATTGACGATTTAGATATAGAAGTGGTCGGAACGACGGTACTTCACCTACTCCGACTTTTCAAAGACAATCAAAAATTCCCCGTAGATAAATTCTCCAAAGAACGCTTGACCTTCTTCACCGTCGTCCCTTACCTCCGAGGACTTTGCACCCCTAAAGGCTTGAAATTATTAGAAAAACAAGAAGAACTTTTCAGAGTCTCTATTTAAAAAATAGGCTTAATAGTCCATAGTCGTTAGTCCATAGTCCATAGTTTTGCCTAAGTCCTTGACGTACAAAATTTTACAACTCACTGACTATCAACTTTCGGTAAGGAAGACGAAGAAAATAGTAATTCACAATGTCATTAAGTTAAGGCTTGTTTGTATTATTTTAATAAAATTAAAATGTATATTTTTTTACTTTAAAATGTTTTTTGAAGGAAATATTATTCAGAATTAAAATTTATAAAATACGATAAAATACGTTTACTAAACTTTGAAAGTTTAGTAAACGTAAGGTTCGCACCATTTTTCAATCTCTTTAAATTACGAATTTTAAATTAAAATAATGTTTATAAAAAATAGCTTAACTAAATGATATTGTAGTAATTCATTCAAAATTCATTCATTCAAAATTCACTCATTCACTCATTCGTTAATTCACTCACTGCACTTACATGAATATAAATAGTTCACTTAGCAAAACTCCTATCGCGGTTGTCGGTTTATCTGCATTTTTTGCTGACGCGAAAAATTTGGAAGAATATTGGAATAACATCGTTCAGGCGCGCGACAGTATTATTGAAGTACCTAAAAGTCGTTGGGAATTGGACGACTATTACGATGCCGACCCATTTTCGCCCGACAAAACCTATTGCAAAGTCGGTGGTTTTTTGCCGGACATCGACTTCAATCCAATGGAATTTGGCTTGCCGCCAAATATTTTGGAAGTGACCGATGTGAGTCAATTATTGTCCTTAGTGGCAGCGAGAGATGCCTTTGAAGATGCAGGTTATGGAAAAAATTCGCCGAAATTCACGAAAGAAGTAAAGGAAAAAACGGGTGTTGTGCTTGGCGTTGGTGGTGGACAGAAATTGATTACACCGCTTGTTTCTCGCTTGCAATATCCTATTTGGAAAAAAGCATTACGCGCAAGCGGCATTGCAGAAGAAGACATTCCGCCCATCCTTGAAAAGATGAGTAAAGCCTATATTGGTTGGAATGAAAATTCTTTTCCCGGCATGTTGGGCAATGTAATTTCAGGCAGAATCACCAATCGTTTCGACTTGGGCGGTATCAACTCAGTAGTTGATGCAGCTTGTGCAGCTTCTTTATCTGCCGTAAAAATGGCATTGAGCGAATTGGTCGAAGGTCGCTGCGACATGATGTTGACGGGTGGAGTAGATACCGACAATTCAATTTTCATGTATATGTCTTTCTCCAAAACGCCGGCTTTCTCCAAATCGGGAAAAATCAGCCCATTCAGCGAAACGGGCGACGGCATGTTGATTGGAGAAGGTATCGGCATGTTGGTTTTGAAAAGACTGGCAGATGCCGAAAGAGACGGCGATAAAATTTATTCAGTCATAAAAGGAATCGGAAGTTCTTCTGATGGTCGCTTCAAATCCGTGTATGCGCCTCGCCCAAGCGGTCAGGCACTCGCGATGGGTCGCACCTATGAAGACGCAAACTATCCTCCTTCAACGGTCGGTTTGATAGAAGCTCACGGCACAGGAACAGGCGCAGGCGACCCCACCGAATTTACTTCAATGGGGATGGTTTTTGGAAAAGATAATGAGCGAAAACAACACATTGCCCTCGGTTCTGTAAAATCGCAAATTGGACATACCAAAGCAGCCGCAGGCGCGGCGGGCATGATACGTGCTGCCCTCGCGCTCCACCATAAAGTGCTGCCTCCGACCTTAAATGTCACCGCCCCAAACCCAACATTTGACATCAAAAACACCCCAATTTACTTAAATACCGAGACTCGCCCGTGGTTTAAAGATGCCTATCCACGTCGGGCAAGTTTGAGTGCATTTGGCTTCGGCGGTATCAACGTCCACATTGCGATGGAGGAATATCGCAGCGAAAAATCAGCCGATTATCGCGTACACGAACCTTATAAAACGGTTTTACTACAAGAAAATACCTTAAACGATTTGGTCAAATCATGTTCCACCCTTCCCCAACTTTTAAGTGGAGAAAATGGAGATTTAGAATTTGCCAAACTCGTTCAAAATTCAAAAAATATACAACTCAATAATGAATCTCCACGAGTAGGTTTTGTAGTTTCTACAAAAGAAGAAGCCATTGAATATTTCCAAATTGCAGCACAGCAATTGGCAACGAATCAAACCGGATGGGAGCATCCAAAAGGCATTTATTTTCGCGCCGCCGGAAATGATTACGCCCAAAATGTGGTCGCCCTCTTCTCCGGACAAGGCTCACAATATGTAGGCATGGGAACGGAACTCGCCAATGCTTTCCCCGAAGTTTTTGACGCTTTCGCCAAAACGGACGACCTCACCAAAATCATTTTCCCCATTCCTGTTTTTTCAAAAGAAGAAAAAGATGCCCAACAAATCGAACTCACCAAAACGCAACATGCACAGCCTGCCATCGGAGCGATGAGCATGGGCTTGTACAAAATTTTGAACCGTTCAGGCTTCCAACCTGCCTTCACCGCCGGACATAGTTTTGGAGAATTGACGGCACTTTGGGCAGCAGGTGTTTACGATGATGATACCTTTTTAGCTTTAGCCAAAACACGCGGAAATGCAATGGCGCAAGAAAAAGAAGGACAAGACGCTGGTACAATGGCTGCCGTAAAAGCTTCTTTCGAGGAAACGCAGCAAGCTATTAAAGATATTTCGGGTGTCAAAATCGCCAATGTCAATTCCGATAAACAAATCATCATTGCAGGTGGAAGTGAAGCGATACAAAACGCACAAAATCAATTACTTGCAAAGGGAATGACCGTCATTCCTTTACCCGTTTCCGCAGCATTTCATACCGAATATGTACAACATGCACAGCAGCCATTCGCAAGTTTTATACATGGATTAAAATTCGATAGACCGTCCATTCCCGTTTATGCCAATAGCTCGGCTCAACCTTATCCGTCCAATTTGAATGAAGTCAAAACTTTGCTCAAAGAACAGATTTTGAAGCCGGTATTTTTCAAACAACAAATTGAAAATATCTATGCCGCAGGTGGTCGCGTATTTGTCGAATTTGGTCCAAAAAGCGTTTTGACTAATTTGGTAAAAAGCATTTTAAAAGGAAAAGACCACATTGCAATCGCGCTAAATCCCAATGCAAAAAAGAACAGCGACTTGCAATTCAGACAAGCAATTGTGCAAATGCAGGTACTCGGTTTGCCACTGAAAAATGTTGACCCTTACAAAGCAAAACAAGCCCTTCCTACTGCCAAAAACAAAATGACTGTTCAATTGAGTGGCAATAATTATGTCTCTCCAAAAACTCAAAAAGCCTATCAGGATGCCTTAAATGATGGATTCAAAATTAAAGGCGGACAGCCACAAATTATTGAAAAAATAGTGGAAGTTCCTGTCGAGAAAATCGTTCAGGTTGAAAAAATAATTGAAGTTCCGGTTAATAATAGTTCTCTACAAAATACTGAAGATATGACTAAGGAAGCATTACAGCTTTTGCAGCAAACACTTGAATCCTTTCAAGCGAATCAAAACAAATCACTCGAAATTTTTGAGCGATTTATGGCTGAACAAAATCAGCAATCTCAACAACTAATTGGTCTTTTGTCCCGACAATTTGACTCCGCAGATAATGTTCCGGCGATGGCTCAGGCAGCTCCGGCAATAGCTCATCAAGTCGCTCATTCCAATGGAAATAGACACAACAATGACAACGGATATACTAATGGAAGTAGTTCGGTGGCAGTCGCAACTCCTATTCCGAAAATCCAAACAATAGCTGCACCTGCACCCGCTACGACCAATGGCGCAGTAAGTGCCAACATGGAAAAAGCACTCATGGAAGTGGTGGCAGAAAAGACAGGTTATCCGCCCGAAATGTTGGAATTGGGCATGGATATGGAAGCTGATCTGGGTATTGATTCCATAAAAAGAGTAGAGATTTTTGCCGCATTGACCAGTCAATATCCTGAAATGTCGGGCATCAATCCAAACGACCTTACCGAGTTGAGAACATTGGGCGAAATTGTCGATTATGTCTCCGCACAAACAGGCGGAACGGCTACGATTGCAACGCCTCCTCCCGCGCCACAACCTGTCGCGACTACTGCACCTATTGCAACTACTCCAAGCAATACGACCAACGGAACGGTAAATGCCAACATGGAAAAAGCACTCATGGAAGTGGTGGCAGAAAAGACAGGTTATCCGCCCGAAATGTTGGAATTGGGTATGGATATGGAAGCTGATTTGGGTATTGATTCCATCAAAAGAGTAGAAATTTTTGCCGCATTAACCAGTCAATATCCCGAAATGTCGGGCATCAATCCAAACGACCTTACCGAGTTGAGAACATTGGGCGAAATTGTCGATTATGTCTCCGTACAAACAGGCGGAACGGCTACCATTGCAACGCCTTCTCCAACGCCACAACCTGTCGCGACTTCTGCACCTATTGCAACTATACCAAGCACTACGACCAATGGCGCAGTAAATGCCAACATGGAAAAAGCGCTTATGGAAGTCGTGGCAGAAAAGACAGGTTATCCGCCCGAAATGTTGGAATTGGGTATGGATATGGAAGCTGATTTGGGCATTGATTCCATCAAAAGAGTAGAAATTTTTGCCGCATTGACCAGTCAATATCCTGAAATGTCGGGCATCAATCCAAACGACCTTACCGAGTTGAGAACATTGGGCGAAATTGTCGATTACGTCAGTTCAAAAAAGGGATAAGCGTAGCAATTGAGCATAAAATTGTTACGCCAAAAAAGGTGTCCCCTCCGATAGCGGATGGCGCATCTATCATGCAGGAGACTGAAATACGCACCGGAAATTTTCACGGTGTCAGCCGTAGCGAAATCAGCCTTTCTTATTTGCCGAATCCTGATTTTTACGCGTTTAAAATCCCATCAATGCATTGTATTTTGCTTACGAATGATGGAACAGAATTAACGCAAAAGGTCTTTTCAAAATTGGCTGCCAATGACCAAAAAGTAGCCGTTTTGAATTTGCCAAATGTGTCAAATCCTATCAAGGCAAATGCCATAAATTTGGAAGCAACAACGGACGCAGCTATCGCCGAAGCACTTGAAAAAATAAGAATAGCATACGGCGAAATAGGGAGTTTTATACACTTACACCCTCATTTTGAATTTCAGAATGGTAATTTCGTACAGCATTTTCAAGCAGAAAGAGCCGTCGTAAAAACAGTTTTCTTTTTAGCAAAACACCTCAAACAGCCATTGAATGATTTAGCCGAAAAACAGCGTGCAGGTTTCATGACGGTCACTCGAATGGATGGCAAACTCGGCATGGGAAAAAGAGGAAATGTATCCGTGGTTGGTGGCGGAATAAAAGGTCTGGTCAAATGCCTGAATCTTGAATGGTCGCCCGTTTTTTGTCGGGCAGTGGATATTCAGCCTGAGTTATCAAAAGAGGTGATTGCCGACCAAATTATCGCAGAATTTCACGATGCAAATCTAAATTACACCGAGGTCGCTTTTTCGGAAGAAGGTAGAAAAACAACGCACGTCGAAAAAGTTCAACTAATTGAAAATCAGGAAATTAAAACAAAAATTTCCAAAAATTCAGTTTTCCTTGTAAGCGGCGGTGCCAAAGGCGTTACCGCCAAATGTGTCATTGAAATGGCAAAATCATTTCAATGTAAATTCATCTTATTGGGTCGTTCAGATTTCACTTATGAGATACCTGATTTTGCAAAAAATACAGATAATGAAGGCGAATTAAAACGCCTGATTATGAACGACCTCAAGGACAAAGGCGAAAAACCAAGCCTGCCTGAAGTTAAGCGAATTTTCAAAAATATCGTCGCTAAAAAAGAGATAGAAACAACTATTTCTACCGTAAAAAATCACGGCGCACAAGTCGAATATATCAAAGGCGACGTGACCAATCCGCAAAGTTTTTCAGCGGATTTGAAGGCGGCTGTCGCCAAATTTAGAAAAATTACGGGTGTCATTCACGGCGCAGGTCGATTGGCAGATAAATACATTCAGGACAAATCAGAAAAAGATTTTGAAAATGTACTTTCTGTCAAATTAGACGGCTTACTTTCCCTTTTCCAATCGGTGGATATTCATCATTTAGACCACTTAATTTTGTTCTCCTCCGTAGCCGGTTTTTACGGAAATATCGGTCAGTCAGATTACGCCATTGCCAATGAAATTTTGAGCAGCGCGGCGCACCTTTTCAAAACCAATCATCCGAACACCCACGTTTCTGCCATCAATTGGGGGGCTTGGGATAGCGGCATGGTCAGCGGCGAACTCAAAGCGCAATTTGAAGCGTATGGCGTAGAATTGGTCGATAGCGAAGGCGGCGCAGCCTTATTGGTCAATGAATTGAACCACGATTATTTCAATCAGCCACAGTGCATTATTGGTGGCACATTGCCCGCAGGCGTCAGTCATATCGGCGCGGCGAGAAAGCATAATATTCATCGAAAAATAGCTTTAGCGGCAAATAATTTCCTAAATCATCATGTCATTCAAGGCAAGCCCGTACTGCCTGTGGTCAATGGAATTGGTTGGATTTCACAGAGTTGTCAGCGTTTATATCCTGATTTTAAAATTCATAAAATCGAAAATTCTAAACTCTTCAAAGGCTTGGTTTTTGACGAAACTGTACCCGAAAATTTCCTACTTGAATTGACAGAAACCGCTAAATCTGAAAAAACTATTGTATTTGACGGCAAGGTTTCAAGCCAAGCCGAAGGCAAGAAATTACCGACTTTTCATTACGGCGCAAAGGTGACTTTAGTACATAAAAATGAAGTTCCGCCCATGCCCAAGCACCAACATCAGTCACTCGGTGAGACGGTAAACAAAGACGGTGCGACCTTATATAAAGACGGTACTTTGTTTCATGGCGCACATTTTCAAGGCATCGAAAAACTGGTCGAGGCTTCGGAAAAAGGAATCTTGATTCAATGCAAAGCACCTGCCGTTCCCTTAGAAGAGCAGGGACAATTTCCTGCATTTTCGGTCAATACTTATTATAGCGACATCATTTTTCAGGGCTTGGTCATCTGGACGCAATTATTTAAAAATGGTGCAAAAGGACTGCCTGTAAAGTCGGAAGAAGTCATCATTTATAAAAAAATACCTTTCAACAAACGTCTTTTTTCGAGTATTAAAATTGAAAAAGATGATGGTTTTAATGCCGTTGCCAATTGTCAAGTTTTCGATGAAGCAGGCAATGTATATATGACAACAAAAGGTGCAACCTTGACCTTTTCGAGAGATTTGGAATGGTAAGGTAAAAATGAGTAAATGAGTAGATGAATAAATGTTTTTGGTTCTTTGACAATTTTTGCATTTGGAATAAAATTAGAGATTTGTGCCTTGCGTGTTCCACCCCCCAACCCCCTCCAAAGGGGGAGATTCTTCGCTTCGCGAAGAACTTCTCGCGTCCTATCTCCCCCTTTGGAGGGCGCGCACCCACTTCTATCTCCCCCTCTGGAGGGCGCGCACCCACTTCTATCTCCCCCTTTGGAGGGCGCGCACCCACTTCTATCTCCCCCTTTGGAGGGCGCGCACCCACTTCTATCTCCCCCTTTGGAGGGCGCGCACCCACTTCTATCTCC
>Ga0209295_1000777_pt1 | contig 12936 bp, 7 predicted proteins | sample Porto_5metaG_FD_187428 | JGI IMG/M metagenome (GOLD analysis project Ga0209295, IMG submission 187428) | Marine algal microbial communities from Porto, Portugal - Porto_5 metaG (SPAdes) (version 2) | ecosystem: Host-associated > Algae > Red algae > Unclassified | place: Portugal: Porto... | reverse complement strand
GTAGTGCAAAATCAGGTAAAATTAATAATTTTACCGTCAAGGGCTTGCATTCTATGCTAAATATTGTATAATGCTGTCCTTTACACCCATAGGCGATTGGCTCAATTGGTAGAGCATCGGTCTCCAAAACCGAGGGTTGTAGGTTCGAGTCCTACATCGCCTGCCATCTTCTTATCACATCTTTGTTGTACCCCACCATCTCCGAAGCGAGTTCTTTATGAGCAATGATCAAGATAACCTCGAGACTAAGTTATCTGATGCCAAGGCGGTTGCTGGTGGAATGCTGTCTAAAAATAAGCATGTTTCAGCTAGCGGCACTACTGCTGTTGAAGTGGCTAAGACTGGCTCAATAAAAGATTTGATTTTGTGGCTACTTGCCGCAGCTGTATTAATCGGTGCGACTCTAGTAAATCAGTACTTACCGGGCTATTGGCAACCTGCCAATGACGTCTGGGTACGTATTGGTATTATTGTCGTACTTGTTGTATTTGCATTAGTCTGTTTGGCGTTAACGCATCAAGGCCGTGCTTTTAAAATATTATTAAAAGACGCTGCTGTTGAACTTCGCCGAGTGACGTGGCCAGGTAAAGACGAAACCTTTCAGTACACATGGCAAGTGATTGTTGTGATTGCGATTGCTGGTTTCTTTATTTGGTTATTGGATAACTTTTTTAATTGGTTCGTTGGTATCTTTATCGGTTAATAGCACGTATTAGTGACTATTAGCGAGACATTTACTTTTAACGACTTATTTATAATGATCAGGAGCGTGATATGCGTTGGTATATTGTCCAAGCGTTTTCAGGATATGAAAAACAAGTACAACGTTCATTAACTGATCGTATTAACCGTAGTGATTTCACTGAGTCATTCGGTGATGTATTGGTTCCTACTGAAGAAGTCGTCGAAATGAAAGACGGCAAAAAACGTAAGAGTGAGCGTAAGTTCTTTCCTGGATATGTATTGATCCAAATGGAAATGAACGATAATACTTGGCACATCGTAAAAGACTGCCCTCGTATTATGGGCTTCATCGGTGGTACGCCTGAGATGCCTGCACCGATTACGCAAGTAGAAGCTGATCGCATTCTAAACCGTTTGAACCAGACTGAAACTGACCCACGTCCTAAGACGCTATTTGAGCCAGGCGAAGAGTTGTTGGTTATCGATGGTCCATTCACTGACTTTAAAGGGTTGGTAGAAAAAGTGGATTATGAGAAGTCTAAACTACATCTAACGGTAAACGTATTTAATCGACCTACACAGGTTGAGCTTGAATTTAGTAAAGTTGAAAAATTAGACTAAATTAGCAAATAATTCATCAACCGGGGAGCTGTTAATCAATTAGGTATATACCACGTTGATTTGGCGCTATCACCCATTTAGGAGAGTATCATGGCTAAGAAGATTGATGGTTACATCAAACTGCAAGTGCCTGCAGGCAAAGCAAATCCTTCACCACCTATTGGTCCAGCTTTGGGTCAAAAAGGTGTGAACATCATGGCGTTCTGTAAAGAATTTAACGCTGCGACCTCAGGCCAAGAGCCAGGTCTACCGATCCCAACTGAGATCACAGTATACAGCGATAAGTCTTTTACCTTCATCATGAAGTCACCACCAGCTGCATACTTACTACGTAAGGCTGCTGGTATTGCTAAAGGTTCAGGCACACCGAACACTGCTAAAGTTGGTAAAGTTGACCGTGCACAACTAGAAGAAATCGTTAAGACTAAGAATGCAGACTTAACTGCAGCTGATCTTGATGCTGCTGTTCGTACCATCGCTGGTACTGCACGTTCAATGGGTATTACCGTGGAGGGTGTATAATGTCTAAGCTAACCAAACGTCAAAAAGAAATTCAAAGCCGTATTGATAACGAAAAACAGTACACTATTGAAGAAGCGGTTCAAATCCTAAACGATTTGCCAGCGCTAAAATTCAAAGAGTCTATCGATATCGCAGTAAACTTGGGCGTTGACCCACGTAAATCTGATCAAGTCGTTCGTGGTGCAACCAATCTACCTGCTGGTACTGGTAAAACCAAACGCGTTGCTGTATTTGCTCAAGGCGCTGCTGCTGAAGCCGCTAAAGAAGCTGGTGCAGACATCGTTGGTTTTGAAGACCTAGCAGAGCAAATCAAAGCTGGTAACATGGACTTTGATGTTGTTATCGCAGCTCCAGATGCAATGCGTGTTGTTGGTCAGTTAGGTACTATCCTAGGCCCACGCGGTCTAATGCCTAACCCTAAAGTTGGTACAGTAACGCCAAACGTTGCTGAAGCTGTGACTAATGCGAAAGCTGGTCAGGCTCAGTACCGTGTTGATAAAGCTGGTATCATCCACAGCACTATCGGTCAAGTTGGTTTCACTGCTGAGCAAGTTATGCAAAACGCTCAAGCACTACTTTCTGACCTAAAGCGTGCTAAGCCTGCTACTTCTAAAGGTACTTTCATCAAGAAAATCACCTTGTCTAGCACTATGGGTCCAGGTCTAGCGATCGATCCAGTACCTTATCGTACTGCTAAATAATTAAAGTCTTTATCCTTGAGTATTTGGACGTCAAATATTTTGAATGATAAACACAAACAGTTTTTAAAGAATTAGGTCAGCGTAGTATTAGCTACGCTGTCTAAGACCGTAGGTAGAGAGTAGTTTAGAATCATAGTTAACGATCCTAGGATAGTTGTTTATGATGATAAGTCACTTTTGTTAATCGACGACAGATGAAAATCTTAGTTGTCCTACGCAGACGGTGGCCCACACAGTTTAAGACACGAGCGAATAGGGCGATAAGATTATTTATAATCTTCAAACTATTACTCAACGTCATTCTGATAACGGTGCCGTAATCAGTCGTTATTAGCAGATGCTTTTTTTATTAATTGAATCCGCTGGTAATGTGTCGTATCAAGTCAGTCTTAGCTTACAGTTTGAGCGCATAAAAACCTTGTTTTTAGCACTTTTATTATAAGTCGATTGATAAGATTAAAGGAGTCAACTTATGGCATTAACGCTAGAACAAAAACAACAAGTTGTGGCTGAAGTGTCTGAAGTTGCTGCTAATGCTTACTCAGCAGTAGCTGCCGAGTATCATGGAATTGGTGTTGCACAGCTTACTCAGCTGCGCCAACAAGCCCGTGATAAAGGTGTTGTTTTGAAAGTGGTAAAAAATACACTAGCAAAACGCGCTTTTGAAGGCACTAAGTTTGAGAGCATGTCAGACCGTATGACTGGTCCACTACTTTTGGCTTTCTCTATGGAAGATTTGGGATCTGCCGCTCGAGTCGTTTTCGACTTCAGCAAAGATAACAAAGCTTTAGAGACCAAATTAGTATCAGTCGGTGGTGAAGTTTATGGTCCAGAAGAGCTAGAGCGCGTATCGAAGCTACCAACTCGCGACGAAGCAATCTCTATCTTGATGGCTACTATGAATGCACCAGTGACCAAGCTTGTCCAGACTATGAACGCTGTTCCTGGCAAGTTCGTTCGCACTGTAGCGGCAATCAAAGACGCAAAAGAAGCTGCTTAATTGCTTGTTTTAACGTAACTTTAACATCGCTAATCTTGATTGTACTTTACTGTCGCACCTATTTGAAATCGTGGCAAGCAATCAAAGCGATATTAGAATCAATTAATTTTTATCAGATAACGGAGAGTTCTCATGGCACTATCTAAAGATGACGTGTTAAATGCAATCGCTGAAATGTCAGTAATGGATATCGTTGAGCTAATCAGCGACATGGAAGAAAAATTCGGCGTAACAGCTGCTGTTGCTGCTGCTGCACCTGCTGCTGCTGGTCCTGCTGCTGCTGCTGAAGAAAAAGACGAGTTTGACGTAGTTCTTGCTAGCTTTGGCGAGAAGAAAGTTGGCGTAATTAAAGCCGTACGTGAAGCTACTGGCCTTGGCTTAAAAGAAGCGAAAGATTTGGTTGAAAGCGCTCCAGCTCCAATCAAAGAGGGCGCATCTAAAGCTGAAGCTGAAGAGTTGAAGAAGAAGCTTGAAGAAGCTGGTGCAACTGTTGAACTAAAATAAGTTTAACACTGCATGAAAAAAAAGCTGGTAATGCCTTGCATTGCCAGCTTTTTTTTACTATAATTCGTAGCTTGACCTTTTGTGTCTGCCAACATACGTATGCAACATCACGGTGGATACCCATCAAAAGGACAGACGATATACATGCAAGCACACATGCCAGTTTTTGAAATCAGTTAATATGAGCTAAACGTCCATAGATGTTTGGCATTTTTTTGTGTCTGCATGCTTTCCTATCAACACTATAGTTTATACTGATTCTGAAAGTTATAGTTACCCCGTTTATCATTAATTCTGAAAAAATATTGGTCCAAGGTTGCCCACTTGATGCGGTAGGTATTACTGTCAGCACCTAGACAAATAGTTAGTTGTTTTATGTGGTTTGGTGGCATCACTACTGGTTAGTGACAAGGCATGTTTGAACTCGGATAAGTCAGATTATTTTGTAGTAAAAAAAGATCGTATGATAGGTGCTAAGTAAGCACTATTAAGTAAGTAGTAATTGACAGAAAAGACATAAACTGAACACGAAGACCTGTTTTATATTATCGTTTACGTCGCTATGTTTGCATCGTATTTATGCATACTGGCCACACTATTAATTTGTTTCCACGTTTACTGTAAGGACTCTCGATGGCATATTCTTATACTGAAAAAAAGCGTATTCGCAAAAGTTTTGCTGAATTGCCCACTGTAATGGACGTTCCCTATTTACTGTCTATTCAAGTAGATTCTTACGAGCAATTTTTGCAAGAGCATAAAAAGCCGAAAGCTCGTGAGAATACTGGTTTGCAAGCCGCGTATTCCTCTATTTTCCCAATTGAGAGTCATTCTGGTAACGCAGAGCTACAATTTGTTGAGTACTATTTGGGCACGCCTGAATTTGATGAGCGTGAGTGTATCTTGCGTGGTTCAACGTTTGCTGCGCCTATGCGTGTCAAAATTCGTTTGATCATCAAAGACAAAGACAGTAAAGATAAAGATAGCAAAGCTGCTATCAAAGATATCCGTGAGCAAAGCGTTTACATGGGCGAAATGCCTTTGATGACTGCTAACGGTACTTTCATTATCAATGGTACTGAACGCGTTATCGTATCTCAGTTACATCGTTCACCTGGTGTATTCTTTGATCATGATAAAGGCAAGTCGCATTCAAGTGGTAAAGTGCTTTATAACGCACGTATCATCCCTTACCGTGGTTCATGGTTAGACTTTGAATTTGATGCAAAAGACTTAGTATTTGCTCGTATTGACCGTCGCCGTAAACTACTTGCGTCAATTATTCTACGCGCACTTGGTCTAACGACTTCTGAAATCCTAGATTTATTCTTTGATAAAGTTGCTGTCTATAAAGGCGAAGAGCAGTTTGAAATCGATCTAGTTGCTGATCGTCTACGTGGTGAAATGGCTCAGTTTGATATCGTATCACCTGAAGGTGATGTTATCGTAGAGCAGGGCAAACGTATCAACGCCCGCCGTATCCGTCAGCTTGAAGAAGCAGGTATGACGAAGATTGCTGTGCCTGATGAGTATTTATATGAGCGTATCCTAGCGGAAGACATCGTTGTTAATGATGAAATCATCGCTAAAGCAAATACGCCAATCGACCATGAATTATTGGTTAAACTGAGCGCGTTTGAAGCCAGTGAATCTATCAAAGAATTCAGCATTCTGTTCACCAACGATATCGATCAAGGTAGTTATATTGCCGATACGCTACGCGCTGATAGTACATCAAGCCGCGAAGAAGCATTGATCGAAATCTATAAAGTAATGCGTCCAGGTGAGCCACCAACCGTTGAAACTGCTGAGAAACTGTTTGAGAGCATGTTCTTCAATGCAGATCGCTATGATCTATCAAACGTTGGTCGTATGAAGTTCAACCGTCGTCTTGGTTTAGACTTTGAAAACACTGATGATCCTGATGTACAGCGCGAACGCAGCGTATTGACCAACGATGATATCGTTAACGTTTTAAAAGAGCTTATCGAGATTCGTAATGGTCGCGGCGATGTTGATGATATTGACCATCTTGGTAACCGTCGTATTCGTTCAGTAGGCGAGATGGCAGAAAACCAATTCCGTGTTGGTCTAGTGCGTGTTGAGCGTGCCGTAAAAGAGCGTTTGAGCTCAGCAGAATCAGACAACTTGTCACCACAAGATTTGATTAACTCTAAGCCAGTAGCGGCTGCGGTTAAAGAATTCTTTGGTTCAAGCCAGTTGTCACAGTTTATGGATCAGAACAACCCGTTGTCTGAAGTTACCCATAAGCGCCGTGTATCAGCGTTAGGACCTGGTGGTCTAACTCGTGAACGTGCAGGCTTTGAAGTACGTGACGTACATGATACCCATTATGGCCGTGTATGTCCTATTGAGACTCCTGAAGGTCCAAACATTGGTTTGATCAACTCACTAGCGACCTTTGCTAAAACCAACAGCTTTGGCTTCCTAGAAACGCCTTATCGCCGTGTGGTTGATGGTAAAGTGACTGACGTTATTGAGTATCTATCAGCAATCGAAGAAGTAGGTACTGTCATTGCACAGGCTGATTCTCCGATGACTGAAGATGGCGCGTTATCTGACGAGATGGTCAGTGTGCGTAGCTATGGTGAATTCGTTCGTATGCCGCCAGAAAAAGTGACGCATATGGATGTGTCGCCAAGTCAGGTAGTATCGGTTGCAGCAGGTTTGATTCCGTTCCTAGAGCATGATGATGCTAACCGTGCCTTGATGGGCTCGAACATGCAGCGTCAGGCGGTTCCTACGCTACGTGCTGATAAGCCGTTAGTAGGTACTGGTATGGAGCGTCACGTTGCTCGTGACTCTGGTGTTTGTGTGATCGCTAAGCGTGGCGGTGTGATCGAAGATGTTGATGCATCACGTATCGTTGTTCGTGTAAACGAAGACGAGATGACTGCTGGTGAAGCGGGTATCGATATCTATAACTTGATCAAATACACGCGCTCTAACCAAAACACTTGTATTAACCAACGTATCATCGTTAACCAAGGTGACGAGATTGCTTTGGGTGATATCTTGGCTGATGGTCCTTCAACGGATCTTGGTGAGCTAGCACTAGGTCAGAACATTCGCATCGCATTTATGCCATGGAATGGTTACAACTTCGAAGATTCAATCTTGCTATCTGAAAAAGTCGTGAAAGAAGATCGTTTCACTACTATTCATATCCAAGAATTGACTTGTGTGGCTCGTGATACCAAGCTAGGTACAGAAGAGATCACTGCTGATATTCCGAACGTTGGTGAAGCAGCACTATCAAGTCTCGATGAAGCAGGTATTGTTTATATCGGTGCTGAAGTTGACGCTGGTGATATCCTAGTTGGTAAAGTGACGCCAAAAGGTGAGACGCAATTAACGCCAGAAGAGAAACTACTACGGGCTATCTTCGGTGAAAAAGCAGCTGATGTGAAAGACACCTCACTACGCGTACCAACTTCGAGTAAAGGTACGGTTATTGATGTACAGGTCTTCACCCGTGATGGCGTTGAAAAAGACGCACGCGCAAGAGCGATTGAAAAATCGCAGCTTGATAGCTATCGCAAAGATTTGAAAGAAGAGCTACGTATCTTTGAAGAAGCGGCACGTGGTCGTATTGGTAATCTATTAGATGGCCAAAAAGTCAGCGGCGGTGCTGGTCTAAAAGCTGGTACGGTTATGGCCTTGGCTGATATGAAAGATATGAGCCTTGAGACCTTGCTTGATATCCAACCAGTAGAAGAAGAAATCTCTGAGCGTTTGACCCAGATTTCTGATTACTTGGTTGATAAGCAAAAAGATATTGATGTGAAGTTTGCTGAGAAAAAACGCAAATTGACTGCTGGTGATGACTTACAACATGGCGTACAAAAAATCGTTAAAGTATATCTAGCGGTTAAGCGTCGTATCCAGCCTGGTGATAAGATGGCTGGTCGTCATGGTAACAAAGGTGTTGTATCGCGCATCATGCCAGTTGAAGACATGCCTTATGATGAAAATGGTAATACCGTTGACATCGTATTGAACCCACTAGGTGTACCATCTCGTATGAACATCGGTCAGGTTCTAGAGACGCATTTAGGTATGGCAGCGAAAGGCTTGGGCGAAAAAATTGACGGTATGCTCAAATCTCAAGCAGCAATCAAAGAGCTACGTGATTTCTTGGACAAAATCTATAACCAAGTCGGCGGTGAGCAAGTTGATCTAGATAGCTTAAGCGATGATGACATCATAGCGCTATCAGATAACCTACGTGGCGGTGTACCGATGGGCACAGCAGTATTTGATGGCGCAAGAGAAAGCCAAGTCAAAGATTTGTTAGAGCTTGCTGGTATGGATCGCGATGGTCAGCAAACATTGTATGATGGTCGTACAGGTCAGAAGTTTGACCGTAAAGTAACGGTCGGCTACATGTATATGCTCAAGCTTAACCATTTGGTCGATGACAAAATGCATGCGCGTTCAACGGGTTCTTATTCTCTAGTGACGCAGCAGCCACTGGGTGGTAAAGCTCAGTTTGGTGGTCAGCGCTTCGGTGAGATGGAAGTATGGGCACTAGAAGCATACGGCGCGACTTACACCTTGCAAGAAATGCTAACGGTGAAGTCGGATGACGTTGAAGGCCGTACTCGTATGTACAAAAACATCGTTGATGGTGAGCAGTATATGGATCCAGGCATGCCTGAGTCGTTTAACGTACTGACCAAAGAAATCAAATCACTGGGTATCAATATTGAGTTAAAACAAAGCAACTAGCCCGTTGTTTAACTTAGTTGTCCACTAAAGGCAGTCTGCTTTATTGCTGCTGCTTTTAGTGATTTGTCTCAACCCTATTCATTGCCTTCATTCATCTTACTTGTGTCAATAGTACGCTGTCAGATGATTATAAAGATAACGGAGAAGCAACTTGAAAGATTTACTCGATATCATGCAAAGCCCTACCGGTAACGGTAACCAAGAGTTTGATAGTATTCAAATTACTTTATCTTCACCTGACGTGATTAAATCATGGTCGCATGGCGAAGTAAAAAAGCCTGAAACCATCAACTATCGCACGTTCAAGCCTGAGCGTGACGGTCTTTTTTGTGCCAAAATTTTTGGTCCAGTAAAAGATTTCGAGTGTTTGTGTGGTAAATATAAGCGCCGTAAATTCCAAGGCGTTATCTGTGAAAAATGTGGTGTTGAAGTTACCACTGCTAAAGTCCGTCGTGATCGCATGGGTCATATCGATCTAGCCAGTCCTGTCGCGCATATTTGGTTTCTAAAGTCATTGCCAAGCCGTATCGGTCTATTGCTAGACATGACGCTACGTGATATTGAGCGCGTTCTATATTTTGAAAGCTATATTGTTACTGAGCCTGGTCTAACTAGCTTAGAAAAGTACCAATTGCTTGACGACGAAGATTATTACAAAGCGCTTGAAGAGTTTGGTGATGAATTCACAGCCAAGATGGGTGCTGAAGCCGTTCAAGACCTGTTAAAAGACATCGATATCGATCTTGAGATTGATGAGCTACGTGAAGCGATTCCACAAACGGGTTCTGAGACTAAGCTTAAGAAAATGTCTAAGCGTCTCAAATTATTGGAAGCATTCCGTGATTCTAATAATAAGCCTGAATGGATGGTAATGACCATCTTGCCAGTACTACCACCAGATTTGCGTCCTCTAGTACCACTAGAAGGGGGTCGTTTCGCGACGTCAGATCTAAACGATCTGTATCGCCGTGTGATTAATCGTAACAACCGTCTTAAGCGTCTGCTTGAATTAAGCGCACCTGATATCATCGTACGTAACGAAAAACGTATGTTGCAAGAGTCAGTGGATGCGTTGCTTGATAACGGTCGTCGCGGTCGAGCTATCACTGGTAGTAACAAGCGTCCATTGAAATCTTTGGCAGATATGATCAAAGGTAAGCAAGGTCGTTTCCGTCAGAACTTACTTGGTAAGCGTGTTGATTACTCTGGTCGTTCGGTTATCGTTGTAGGTCCAACACTACGCCTACATCAGTGTGGTCTACCTAAAAAAATGGCACTGGAATTATTCAAGCCATTTACTTATAACAAACTATTGTCTCATGGTTTGGCAACGACGATTAAAGCTGCCAAAAAGATGGTGGAGCGTGAAGAGCCACAAGTGTGGGATATGCTGGCCATGGTTATCCGTGAGCATCCAGTGCTGCTTAACCGTGCACCAACACTTCACCGTTTGGGTCTACAGGCATTTGAGCCAGTATTGATCGAAGGTAAAGCCATCCAGTTGCATCCGCTTGTTTGTACCGCATTCAACGCCGATTTCGATGGTGACCAAATGGCCGTTCACGTGCCATTGACGCTAGAAGCACAGCTTGAATCACGTGCTTTGATGATGTCTACCAACAACATCTTGTCACCTGCGAATGGTGATCCGATTATCGTACCATCTCAGGATGTTGTACTAGGTCTATACTACATCAGTCGCTCGTCAATAAATGCCAAAGGCGAGAGCATGGTTTTTGCTACCGTTAATGAAGCATTGCGTGCAATTGGTTCAAACGATCTACATGTAAACGCCAAGATCAAAGTGCGTGTCACTGAGACGCAAATTGACGAAGACGGTAACGAGACCAAAGAAATTAGTATCAAAGATACGGTTGCTGGTCGTCTACTTATCTGGAACATCATGCCTAAAGGTATGACGTTTGATGAGTGTAACCAAGAGATGACGAAGAAAAACATCTCTCGTTTGATCAACTCTTGCTATCGTAAAGTTGGCGTAAAAGAAAGTGTTATGTTTGCTGACCAATTGATGTATCTTGGTTTTGCTCAGGCAACGCTATCTGGTGTGTCTATCGGTATTGACGACATGGTTATTCCACCACTGAAAAAGAATATCATCGAAGTGGCAGAAGGCGAAGTTCGCGAAATCGAAGATCAATTCGAGCAAGGTTTTGTAACTGCTGGTGAGCGCTATAACAAAGTAGTTGATATCTGGTCACGTACCAATGACAAAGTCGCTAAGGCGATGATGGACAACTTGGCAACAGATAAAGTTATCAATGCACAAGGTGAAGAGGACGAGCAGAAGTCATTCAACTCTATCTTTATCATGTCAGACTCTGGTGCTCGTGGTAGTGCGGCACAGATTCGTCAGTTGGCTGGTATGCGTGGTTTGATGGCGAAACCAGATGGCTCAATCATTGAAACGCCGATTAAAGCTAACTTCCGTGAAGGTTTGACCGTACTACAGTACTTCATCTCAACTCATGGTGCACGTAAGGGTCTAGCGGATACGGCGCTGAAAACAGCTAACTCGGGTTACCTAACTCGTCGTTTGGTTGATGTGGCACAAGATTTGGTTATCACTAGCGATGACTGTGGTACTGAAGAAGGTCTACTCATGAAGCCACATATCCAAGGTGGTGAAATCATTGAGAAGCTAGGTGAGCTAGTACTGGGTCGTGTGACTGCACGTGATGTAACTTATAATGATGATGCTGATAAAGTATTGATTCCAGCTGGTACATTGATCGATGAGTACTGGGTTAACGTCCTTGATAACAACGCAATTGATGATATTTGGGTACGTTCAGTAATTACCTGTGATGTTGAGCATGGTGTTTGTTCACAGTGCTATGGTCGTGACCTTGCACGTGGTCATAAAGTGAACATCGGTGAGTCAGTTGGTGTTATGGCTGCTCAGTCTATCGGTGAGCCAGGTACTCAGTTGACCATGCGTACGTTCCACGTGGGCGGGGCAGCGAGCTCAGCATCTGTAGATAACAGCATCTCTGTACGTAATGCTGGTCAAGCGCATTTTGAGAACATGAAAACAGTACAGCATACTGATGGTCACTTAGTCATCGTATCGCGTTCAGCTGAAATCGCATTGACCGATGAGCTTGGCCGTGAGCGTGAGCGCTATAAAGTACCGTACGGTTCAAGCGTACTTGTGAAAGATGAAGAGCAGGTTGAAGGCGGTCAAACTATCGCTAAATGGGATCCGCATACGCATCCAATCATCACAGAATTTGCTGGTACAGCACGCTTCAGTGACATCACTGATGGTATGACTGCAACAGTAAAAGTTGATGATGCGACTGGTATGAGCTCATTTGAGATTCTAGCGACTCGTGACCGTTCAAGTTCAGCAAAAGACTTACGCCCTGCGATTATCTTGAACACTGACGAAGGCAAAGAAGTGGTTTACTTCTTACCAGCTGAAACTATCATCCGCGTAAGTGATGGTGAAAAAGTAGCAGCAGGTTCGATTCTAGGCCGTGTACCACAAGCGTCTTCTGGTACGAAAGATATTACCGGTGGTCTACCACGTGTTGCTGACTTGTTCGAAGCACGTCGTCCAAAAGATCACGCTATCATGGCAGAAATGACTGGTGTGGTTAGCTTCGGTAAAGAGACTAAGGGTAAAAACCGCTTCATTATTACTAATGAAGATGGTGAAGTACACGAAGAGCTAATCCCGAAATGGCGTCAAATCAACGTCTTTGAAAACGAGACGGTAGCACGTGGTGAAGTGATCGCTGATGGTCCACAGAACCCACATGATATCTTACGTTTGAAAGGTCAGACTGCACTTGCTGATTATATCGTCAACGAAGTACAGGACGTATATCGTTTGCAAGGTGTAAAAATTAACGACAAGCACATCGAAGTTATCATTCGTCAGATGCTGCGTAAAGTTGAAATCACTGATGGCGGTGATTCAAGTCACTTCAAAGGTGACCAGGTCGAGTATGCAGATATCAAAGCATTGAATGCCAAATTAGAAGCGGAAGATAAATTCCCAGTACAGTTTGAGCGTCAATTACTAGGTATCACCAAAGCAAGTCTGGCAACTGAAAGCTTTATCTCAGCGGCTTCTTTCCAGGAAACAACCCGTGTACTAACTGCGGCTGCTGTGACTGGTAAAGT
>Ga0209295_1000776_pt1 | contig 12941 bp, 8 predicted proteins | sample Porto_5metaG_FD_187428 | JGI IMG/M metagenome (GOLD analysis project Ga0209295, IMG submission 187428) | Marine algal microbial communities from Porto, Portugal - Porto_5 metaG (SPAdes) (version 2) | ecosystem: Host-associated > Algae > Red algae > Unclassified | place: Portugal: Porto... | reverse complement strand
CAACCTTCTTTTGAAGAATCTATTCGTGGAACACGAATTTTCATCATAGGTTCTACACATCCTGGTCCAGAAAACTTAATGGAAATGTTGTTGATGATAGATGCTGCAAAAAGAGCATCTGCAAGACACATTACTGCGGTAATGCCATACTTTGGTTGGGCAAGACAAGATAGAAAAGACAAACCTAGAGTACCAATTGCAGCTAAACTGGTTGCTAAAATGCTTGAAACAGCAGGTGCTACTAGAATTATCACCATGGACCTGCATGCAGACCAAATACAAGGTTTCTTTGAAAAGCCAGTAGATCATCTGTTTGCATCTACATTGTTTTTACCATATCTAAAGAACTTAGGTTTAAAAGACCTTACTATTGCTTCTCCAGATATGGGTGGTTCTAAAAGAGCTTATGCATATTCTAAAGCTTTGGATAGCGATGTTGTGGTATGTTACAAACAAAGAGCCAAAGCCAATGTAATTTCACATATGGAATTAATAGGTGATGTACAGGGCAAAAACGTTGTACTTGTGGATGACATGGTAGATACCGCAGGAACTTTAACAAAAGCAGCAGATTTAATGATGGAGCGTGGTGCTATTAGCGTTAGAGCTATTACAACACACGGTTTATTATCTGGTGATGCATATGAAAAGATTGAAAACTCTAAGCTTACCGAATTAATCATTACAGATTCTATTCCTATTGAAGTTAAGAGTGACAAAGTAAAGGTATTGACCTGTGCTAATCTATTTGCAGAGGTAATGGATAAGGTTCATAACAATAACTCTATATCTTCTAAGTTCTTAATGTAAGATTAGAAGTAAAACAAGAATATTAATTTTTTATATATATAATGAAAGCAATTACAATTAAAGGATCAGAAAGAGAAAGCGTGGGCAAAAAGGCAACGAAAGCCCTACGTAATGCTGGAAAGGTTCCTTGCGTGGTATACGGAGGGGATAAACCATTACACTTTTCAGCAGATGAACTAGCGTTCAGAGATTTGGTTTACACTCCAAATGCACACACAGTTGCAATTGAATTGGATGGCGGAACTTCGGTTAAAGCGATCATGCAAGATATTCAGTTTCACCCTGTAACAGATGCCATCATCCATATTGATTTTTATCAATTATTCGATGATAAAATGGTTACTATGAATATTCCTGTAACATTAGAAGGAAATTCTCCTGGTGTACGTAATGGTGGACGTTTATTGTTCAGAAAACGTAAACTTGCTATTAAAGCTTTACCAAGTAAATTACCAGATTTCTTTAACGTCGATATTTCTAAATTGAAAATCGGTCAAAATATTTCTGTAGCATCATTGATGAGTGAAGATTTCACCATTTTACACCCAGAAAGTCAAGTTGTTGTACAAGTTAAAACTGCTCGTACCGCTGTTGTGGCTGATGATGAAGATGAAGAAGGAGAAGAAGGAGCTGAAGGTGCAGAAGGTGCAGAAGGTGCATCTGAAGAAGCTGCTCAAGAATAGTCTTAAAAGTCTAAATTATACATTAAAGCATCCTGGTACTTGTATCAGGATGCTTTTGTATTTTTACACCCTAAATTAAACTACACATGTTCCAGTTTTTAAAATCTCTTTTTAATAACCAGAACATAATTACAGAAGAGAAAGATCCCATGAAGAAATTTTTAATCGTTGGCCTTGGTAATATAGGAGAGGAATATACAGAAACCCGTCATAATATAGGTTTTAAAGTACTGGACGAAGTAGCCAAAGTAAATGACTTTACTTTTGAAACCGCTAAACTTGGCGATATAGGATCATATAAAATTAAAGGCAGAACAATTATTTGCCTTAAACCATCTACTTATATGAACCGTAGCGGTAAAGCTTTAAAGTATTGGATGGATAAAGAAAAAATTCCTCAAAGTAATGTTTTAGTAATAACCGACGATATCAATTTACCTTTTGGAACTATTCGCATAAAAACAAAAGGAAGCAATGGCGGTCATAACGGATTAAAGGATATAGAGCTGTTTCTTCAAACCATTCTATACAATAGGTATAGATTTGGCGTGGGAGCAGATTTTGGCAAAGGCAGACAGGTAGAATATGTATTGGGTCAATGGAACGATGAGGAAAAAGAATTAATGCCAGAACGTTTAAAAAAATCCACAGAAATTATTAATTCGTTCGCACTTGCAGGAATAGCAAGAACCATGAATCAATTTAATAATTCTTAAAGTACTTTAAAGGAATACACCCCGGTATCCGATCTATTACCCTCTTCGTCAATTACAATGACTTTCCAGTAATAGACAGTATCCGATGTTACTGAAACGTTTACACTTGTTACGGTGGCAGATACTTCCCTAATTAAATCTATTGGCGGTGTTTCTACGGAGAAATACACTTCATAGCTAGCAATATCATCGTCTAAATCAGACGCAGACCACGATAGCTCCACCTCGTTATTAATATCCTTGAATACGTTATCTGAAGAAGCGGGACTTATTATAGTTGCAGGAAATGGTGCAAATGTTGATCTGGATCCTGCATTATAAAAATACCATTCTTGACTAGAAACAGTTTCTGCCACTTCACTATTTCTAGAACGTACAAACCAAGAAAATTGTGCTCCTTTAGCCAAGGGTAGTTTAGCCGAACTAGAAGCTGATACAATTGTCTGTACAGTACTTGTTTCTATATTGGTAACACGCAATTCATAGGTCTCCGTATTATCCGCTAAATTCCACCTAAACTCTACTTGACTGGTTTCCTCTCCTAAGCTGACACCTGTAGTGCACTCAGAGTTTTCTTCGGGAAACACCAAAAGAACCGCTTCTGGTGGGTTTGCCGCACTTTTCTTTTTACAGCTGGTCACAGCCATAAACAAACATATTATAAGCACTAAAAAACGCATCATTCTTTAATTACTTTAGAAGTTCCTTTAATAGTTCTACCCTCATACTTCAAATAATAAATACCCGTAGAAAGCGAACTCAAATCAAGCTGCATTACACCACCAATCACCATAATATTCTTATTGAAAATATACCTGCCATCGGCACTAAAAACACTTACGGTTACTTCTTCTTGTTGCGCACCTAAATACACCTCAACAATATCTCTCACGGGATTTGGATACACTACCGGTTCTACATAAAAACCAATCTGTTCTTCATAAACACCTTGACAAGGTATATCCGTATACACTTTCAATGTATTCAATCCTTTATTCAAATCCAATGCTAATATTGATTCTTCCGTTTGCACGGCTACACCGTTCAATTCAACTGTATAAAAAGAAGAACCATTCATTTCAAGTGTTACCTGAGAGCCATCTACTGCAACTTTAGAAGTAACACTTAACGCTGAAGGTTCTGTAATCTGCACCTCAACACAATATTCTTGATACGCTATTACACCATCAGTCCCAGTTATACATAAAGTATATGTCCCGGATTCCAGATTAGCTAAATTAAACGCATTTGAAAAGTTCTGGGTTAGATTTAATCCGTTACCGGTTACTACTACTTCATAATCAAGTGCCAATTTGGGTACTATAGACAATGAACCGTCATTATTATCTCTACATGTTTCACTTTCTAAGCTAACAATAAAGTTCTCTTCCGGAAAACGATAAATAGCACAACCAGAAGCATCTACTTCTTGACCATCCGGAGTACCTAAACACAAATCATCACCATCATCAAATACTCCATCATTATCCGCATCTGGCCTGAACTCACCCTCTACACAAGCTTCAAGAACAAATGAATTTAAACTCCCACCATCAGAAGGGGCATTATCTTTAACCTCTAATGTCCACTCGCCAAGAATCGATTCACCATTAAATGAACTTAAACTTCCCAAAGGCTTCACCGAACCACTAATACCCGGACTTACAGAACAGTTAAATGCCGCACTATCATCATCAAAAGTGGCATTGATATCACGTGAATCTCCACAAGAATTAGAAACCAAGGTTACCGTAGTACCAGCAGGGCTAGTAAGACTAATTACCAAATCAGCTAAAAATGTATGTTCTATATCAAGCTGCACATTGATGTCCGCAACAGGTAAATCCTCAAAAAACACGATTTTAGATGTAATCACCGGCGTACCGCTACTTGATATCGCGATCGGCGTACCTGTAGCACTTTTTGTAGTGCAATTAAATTGTACCGTAGAGAAGCTAAAAGGAGCACTAAAAACACCTTCCCCACAATCGTTTTTTGGTTTTACCCTCCAAAAATAAGTGCTATTGTTATCCACTAGCGTTGGTAAGAACGAACCACCGTTAACAGTACTTGATTCTATAATAGTTGCAAAACTAGCATCAGCTGCAATTTCAACATCGTATAGTGTATTCCCTATAGATGTTTCCCATTCCAACATCACGTCTGTAGAGGCATTCTCAAAACCATCTATAGGAGAAACCAGAACTACTTCTTCAAATTCATCGTCATAAACTCTTAACTGTAATGTGATTTCTTTTGTAACCGTATCTGCGCTAGACACAACCCTAACAGGGTATATACCGGCGTCTACGGCAGAAATACCTTCGAAATCAATAGTAACCAACGTATCGTCAGCATCAGCAACTGTAGGTGTAAAAGTTGCCGTAATACCAATGGGCAAATCAAGCACACTAAACGTACTTTCTTCATCGAAACCCAAATCAGTTTCATAAGTGAAATCAATACTTAAATCATCGGGCTTACAAATATCAAAAACCAACTCGTCAAAATTAAGTACGACTTCTGATGGAGTAATGGAAAAATTAGCATCATTGACAGCAAAGAAAATATTACCATCTGCCTTGATCATAATACGCCCTGTACTAGTAGTTATATTTGGTATGATAATAGTCTGACTACCATCGTTCAAAGTATTTTCCTCTAGAACAATTGGAAAAGTGACCCCACGATCTGTAGATAAAAATATGGAAACAGTTTCAGCGTTTACGGGTGATATATCTGTATTGGCAACATCCCAAGTAATGGTTTGTATAGATCCAGCTTCAAAAGACTCTTCTGTAGCTTGCGAACTTATTAAAAAAGGACCGGCTTCATTACTTACAGATACGGTCATTTCATCAGAATCTGACTGTCCGCCATTTAAAGCATTATCTCTAACCGTTAATGAAAAGTTTAAATCACGACCAACATTAGACAGCGTTTCCCAAGCAGAACCTGAGGTCGGTACTGTTTGCGTTAATTCCCCATTTAAAATTCTATTTAAATTAGGAAAATATCGTTCTGGAGTTAGTTTAGGTGGCAAAGATCTAAAATTAGCTCCTGCAGGATTATCCGGTCCAAATGTAGCCTGTGTAACTATACCGTTATCTATCTGTTCCCAAGTATAGCTCAATACGTTTGTGGCATCAGCATCGGTGGCCTCACCTGTAAGCACAAATGGTGTACCTTTTGGTATCACGTAATCTGTTAAAGGAGTAATTGTTGGAGGGTTATTGGTAAGAATCTCTGTCTCTCCACATGAAATAGTTTCAAGGTAATCCCTTATCTGAACTATACTCACGTAATGAAAATAATCATCACTATTTGAGGCTACATTATTTACACCAGTAATACCTGCATAACCCATAATGGTAGTACCACTTGCAGGCTCTACTTGTACTGTTGTACCTTCTGAAATATGTGAAAAAGAGTGATTGGCCCCAAACTGGTGCCCCATTTCATGCGCAACCAAATCAATATCAAAAGCATCACCCACAGGTGAAGATAAGGTAGTATAACCACTACCCTTTCTACTATCTGTACAAACGGCACCAATAAAACCTGAATTACCGTCTAATGTATTATCCTGCTGATTAAAAAGATGCCCGATATCGTAATTGGCCTCACCAATTACACTAGTTAATGTATTTTGTACTTGACTACTTAAACTACCCGTATAAGGATCTGTATCTGGATCTGTATAAATTACAAGATCAGTATTGTCTATCAGCTCTAGGGTTATCGCCAAATCGCGTTCAAATACGGCATTGATTCTTGTTAGCGTAGCATTAATTGCCGCAAGGGCATCTGCCTTTGTGCCACCATGAAACTCCGTATACTCACCTGAAGCTGAGATTGCCACCCTAAACTTTCTTAAAGATTGATCATCTACCAGTTTAGCCGTAAGATTTTGCGAATATTCTTTGATCTCGGGTACAGTCTTACATACAAAATCCACATCTCGCTTATCTTGATCTGTTCTACGATACAAAACATAGGTATCATCAGCAGATTTTTGCATAAACAAAGCTCCGTTTTCCCCAGAAGTCATCATGGTACTTTGTATCCCCCTATCCGAAACGCTAAACCGAATCTGTTTAGTAGCATCGTGCAAGGCAATACCTTTATAAGATTTTATGGATGGGTATTTAAGGGAAAGTCCTTTGGAAAAAAGGTGTGCATCTTCCACTAAAAACGGGATTAATTTACCGGTTTCATCTGGAAAATAAACAATTATAGAAGATTCGTTCTTTGTAAGTGCCTGTAAAAACTGTTGCTGATCAAGAGTAAACGCAGTTCCTTTATTTACTCGTAACTGCTGCTTAGTGAATTGTTTAGCCGTATTGTTTAATTCCGTATTTTTCCAATATGCAGTTTGAGCCAAACCGGAAAAGGAAAGAAATACTATGGTAATTGTAAAAACTAGGCGTAATTTTGCAATCATTAATAGGCTTTTAACTCAAAATCAAATATAAGTCTTTTTATTTTCTATCACAGGTGATTACAGTCCGCAACATTTCTAAATACAAAGAAGAACACCCTACGGTCATTACCATAGGCACCTTTGACGGCGTGCATATAGGTCACTTGAAAATACTTAATAAAATCATAAACCATGCCAAGAATACCGAATTAAAATCTTCGGTACTTACATTTTTTCCGCACCCAAGAATGGTGTTACAAAAAGACACCAACATAAAATTATTGAATACCATAGAGGAAAAAATAGGCATCTTGGAGAAACTTGGTCTTGACATACTTATTATTCACCCTTTTACTAAAGAATTCTCTAGACTTACAGCAACCGAATTTGTTCGCGATATGCTCGTAAATACATTAAAGATCAAAAAAGTAATTATAGGGTATGACCATAGATTTGGTCGCAATAGAAATGCCAACATCACTGATTTGATCACATTTGGAAGCACTTATGATTTTACGGTAGATGAGATACCTGCCCAAGAAATTGACGATGTATCTGTAAGTTCAACAAAAATCAGAAAAGCATTAGAAGACGGTGATATTGAAACTGCTAATAGCTACCTAGGCTATGAATATATGCTTACCGGAACAATCATTAAGGGTAAAGGGATTGGTAAACAGTTGGGATACCCAACAGCGAACCTTTCAATAGCTGAAGATTACAAGCTAATACCTAAAAACGGTGCATACATTGTAAACAGTATCTTGAACGATAAAGTTATTTATGGCATGATGAACATTGGGTATAACCCAACTGTAAATGGCACGGAAAAATCCATTGAAATTAATTTTTTCGATTTTGATAGGGATTTGTACGATTTAAAAATTCAAGTTAATATTTTGGTTCGTTTACGAGATGAGCATAAATTTGAATCTGTTGATGCTCTCAAAGCACAATTAGCAAAAGACAAAGAAAAATCGCTTCAATACATTAATCGGTAAATATGCTCAACAGGTTATTATTTCAACGCATAGATAATAGCCCATTAATTGTCTTTCGTATATTTTTTGGTATTCTCGTTTCCCTTGAATGCTTTGGCGCTATTGCTACTGGTTGGGTAAAGCGGAATTTAATCTCCCCCAAGTACACTTTCCCTTTTATAGATTTTGAATTTCTACAGCCACTACCCGGTAACGGTATGTATTTCTATTTTGTATTAATGGGGTTACTAGGTCTTTTCATTGCCGTAGGGTTCAAATATCGATTAAGTATCATATCATTTACAGTGCTGTGGACTGCAACATATTTAATGCAAAAAACGGCTTATAACAATCATTACTACTTACTCATATTAATAGCATTGATAATGTGTTTTTTTCCTGCGGAAAGAAGCCGGTCCTATGATGTAAAAATGAAACCCGAACTAGAAAGCAATTCAATGTACGCCTATGTAAAATGGGTAGTAGTGCTTCAATTGTTTATCGTCTACGTATACGCCTCAATTGCTAAAATGTATGGAGATTGGCTTGATTTTAGTACCATAGCCGTATTAATGCATTCTAAAAAAAGTTATTGGTTAGTTGGTGATATTTTACAAGAACCTTGGATACATAGTATTATTGGATCCGTTGGCATTCTGTTTGATTTACTCATTGTACCCGCCCTACTATGGAAACCAACAAGGAAAGCGGCTTTCTTCATCTCACTTTTCTTTCATCTATTCAATTCCATCATATTTCAAATTGGCATATTCCCTTATTTATCCATTGCCTTCAGTGTTTTCTTTTTTGAGCCAGAAACCATTCGTAAGATTTTCTTCAAGACGAAACCGGCATTTGTATCATCCTATTCTACAACACCAAATTACAGCAACACAATTCTAGTAATAGCAACTATCTACTTCATAATTCAATTAGTATTACCTGTAAGACACCATGCAATTAAAGATGACGTGCTGTGGAGCGAAGAAGGTCATAGAATGAGCTGGCGAATGATGCTACGTAGCAGACAGGGTAAAGGCAGATTTAAAGTAGTTGACAATGACACTAAAGAAGAGTTCATCATAAAACCTAAAGATTATGTATCTAGAGGTCAAGAACGCAAAATATTTGCCTACCCGGATTTTGCTTGGCAGTTTGCCCAATACTTAAAAAAGGAGTTTGAACAAGAAGATAGAAACGTTTCGGTATATCTAGAAAACTCTAAAATCAGTATCAATCGCAAACCATATGTCCCCTTTATAGACGCTAAAACTGATTTGGCGGCAGAGACATGGTACCAAACAAAACATCATAACTGGATTCTCCCCTCTAACTTCGGAAAGTCCAAAAAGTAGTTTAATACAGGTTTAGTCCGTAAAAGTACCTGCTATAAATATAAGATTAACGTAAATTTGCAGTCAAATACAATTCAATAATGTTACAAATACAGACCATAAGAGATAATCAAGAAGATATTATCCTTGCCCTTGGAAAAAGAAATATTGATGCACAACCCTTAATTGAAAAAGTGCTTCAATTAGATGAAAACAGACGTGCTGCCCAAACAAGTTTGGACAACGTTTTGGCGGAATCGAATAAAATTTCCAAAGAAATTGGTGTGTTGTACAAAACAGGAAAAACTCAAGAAGCAAATTTATTAAAAGAACAAACGGTAAAGCTAAAAGAAGAATCTAAACAATTAGCTGAAGATTTAAACTTAGCTGAAGAAGAGTTACAAACACTTCTTTACCAATTACCGAATGCACCTCATGCTTCTGTAAAAAAAGGTTCAACTGAAGAAGATAATGAAGAAATATTCAGCGAAGGTGATGTTCCTAAATTAGTTGAAGATGCCCTACCGCATTGGGAGCTGGCGAAAAAATATGATATCATAGATTTTGAATTAGGTGTTAAAATCGCTGGAGCCGGTTTTCCGGTTTACAAAGGCAAAGGTGCTCGTTTGCAACGCGCTTTAATCGCTTATTTCTTAGATAAAAATACCGAAGCAGGTTATACTGAAATACAGGTGCCACATTTGGTAAACGAACTATCTGGTTATGGCACAGGTCAATTGCCAGACAAGGAAGGTCAAATGTACCATGTAGCTGCAGACGACCTTTATTTGATACCAACGGCAGAGGTTCCTGTAACTAACATATTTAGAGACGTCATTGTAAAGGAAAGTGATTTCCCTATTACCTACACGGGGTATACCCCATGTTTTAGAAGAGAAGCAGGTAGTTATGGCGCACATGTGCGTGGTTTAAATCGTCTACACCAATTCGATAAAGTAGAAATTGTACGTGTAGAACACCCTACTAAATCATACGATGCCTTAGATGATATGGTTGATCACGTAAAGAACATTCTACGAGAATTAAAATTACCATACCGAATTCTAAGACTATGTGGTGGTGATTTAGGTTTTACAGCTGCACTTACGTTTGACTTTGAAGTGTTCTCAACTGCACAAGATAGATGGTTAGAAATTAGCTCTGTTTCTAACTTTGAAACATACCAGGCCAATAGATTAAAACTACGTTTTAAGGATGAAAACGGAAAAAATCAACTAGCTCATACTTTAAATGGTAGCTCTTTAGCCTTACCACGTGTTTTGGCGGGGATTCTAGAGAATTATCAAACTGCAGACGGCATTAAAATACCGGATGTATTAGTACCTTATTGTGGTTTTGATATGATTGATTAATTTCTAAAAGTGTTGCTTTTTAGTAACGGAGAGATTTTTCTAATATATAGTATTGAATAAAACGCCGTACAACCTCTGTTGTACGGCGTTTTATATTAAAAAAATATACATAAAAATATGGAAATGATAAAATCAACTTTTCATTACTAATGCTACCGTCTAACCACATCTATATTCACTATTTTAGTAGAAGGTTCAATTTTCATTAGAAACATAAATTGACAAAATTTTAAAACCTTCTTCATTATGAATTTTAAATTCAATTGCTGTTTATTACTTATTAGTATAATTTTTCTTGGCTGCTCTAATGAAAAAAGTATAAAAGAAAAAGAGATAAATATTGAAGAATTAACCATTTCCGATATACATAAGTCATATCAAGATAAAACCTTCAACAGTGAACAGCTAGTGAGTACCTATCTTGAAAGAATTGAAAATTTTGATAGCACTTTGAACGCAATTACTGTGGTCAACCCCCAAGCGCTAAAAATAGCAAAAGAACTTGATGAAGAATACCAGCGAACAGGCATTTTGCGTCCTTTACACGGCATACCGTTAATTGTTAAAGATAATATCAATACAGAAGGTTTACCTACTACTGCCGGTTCACTAGCACTGCAAAATTATATACCTGAAGAAGATGCATTTATTATTAAAAAACTTGTTGAAGCTGGCGCTATAATCATTGCTAAATCTAACATGGCCGAATGGGCATTTAGCCCTTTGCATAGTGAAAGTTCAACAGCTGGTACAACTAGAAATCCATATAACACCAATTATGTACCTGCTGGATCCAGTGGTGGTACCGGTGCTTCGATAGCAGCTAATTTTGGAACTATAGGACTAGGAACAGATACCGGTAATTCCATTAGAGGACCTTCTTCTCATAATGCCCTAGTAGGGTTTAGAACCAGCCTAGGGTTAGTAAGTAGAAGCGCAATTGTTCCGCTTTATTTGAGAAATGATGTAGTCGGCCCTATGTGCCGTTCTGTTGAAGATGCAACTAAAGTTTTAGAAGTTATTGCTGGTATAGACCCTAAAGACCCACTTACAACATATTCAGAAGGGAAGACACCAACAGATTACACACAATTTCTTAAAAAAGATGCCCTAAAAGGTTCTAGAATAGGTGTTCTAAGAGCCTTAAGTGATGACAATCCGCACCCTGAAATAAATCAATTATTTAATAATGCACTTGTACAGTTAGACTCTTTGGGAGCTTCGGTCATCGATTCGGTAATCGTACCTGATTTTCAAAACTTAAGACAGAACCAATGGTGTGCAACATTTAGAACAGATGTCGAGACTTTTTTATCAGATTACGTTAAAAATGATTCACTAAAAACCATTGAAGATATTATTAAAGTAGGAAGCAAGTCTGATTTTGCGCGAGAAAGATTAATTAGAAATGCCGCCCACAATGGAAGATGGGAAGATTCAGATATTCCCTGTTTAGATACCTACACAGATATACGCAGGGTTGCTTTTAGAGAAGCTATTGAAAATATGATGGACTCTTTACAACTAGATGCTATAGTCTATCCATCATGGAACAACCCGCCAGCACCAATTGATCAATTCCAAGAAGAATACAATGGAGATAATAGTCAAATTATTAGTCCGCATACAGGACAGCCAGCTTTTACCGTTCCTATGGGTTATACAAGTAAAAATCTACCTGCGGGACTTCAATTTTTAGGCAGAATGTATGATGAGCCTGTTTTAATAGGCCTTACCTATTCTTATGAACAGGGCACCAAACACAGAAAATCACCCGAAATAAAATAACATCATTTTTCATATTAAGGTTGGAATAGGCTAATTCCTATTCTCAGGCGTATATAAACAGACAGTCTTTTATCTGTCTTAAATTTTACCTTAAATACTTATTATGAAAAACCTCATCTTACTTTTAATGTTATCGGTCTTTCTTGCTTGCAGTAACCAAGATGACAATATTAATACCGAAGAGGTAACGGAAGAGGTAACGGAAGAGGTAACGGAAGAGGTAACGGAAGAGGTAACGGAAGAGGTAACGGAAGAAAATGAAAATTTCAACGCTATACCAGTTTACAACCACGCATATATTGAAAATTTTGAGGTAGATCAAGTTGCGTACATTGCTTTAAATGCAACTAATGCTTACGTATTGGTTGATCCGTTTGAAGATGATCTTGCGGAATCCATTGCTGAAATAAAAGCAAATGGAAATCAATTGGCAGCATATATAAGCATTGGAACAGGTGAAGATTGGAGAGATGATTTCAATCAGCTTCAACCTTTTTTAACTACCGAACAATGGGCAGAGTGGCCAGGTGAATATTTTGTAAATACCACCACTACCGGAATAATCGATGTTATGAAAGCTAGAATTGATAAAATTGCCGATTTAGGTTTTGATTGGGTGGAATTCGATAATATGGACTGGGCTTTATATGATGATACGCGAGAAACTTATGGCATTCAAGTATCGAAAGAAGATGGTATTGCCTACTATCAAGAGCTTTGTAATTATGTACATGAAAAAGGCATGAAATGTATGGCAAAGAACTTCGTTGAAAATGCCGAAGATTTTGATGGGGTAACATATGAATCATACAATGATGAGAAAAATTGGTGGGA
>Ga0209295_1000772_pt1 | contig 12989 bp, 11 predicted proteins | sample Porto_5metaG_FD_187428 | JGI IMG/M metagenome (GOLD analysis project Ga0209295, IMG submission 187428) | Marine algal microbial communities from Porto, Portugal - Porto_5 metaG (SPAdes) (version 2) | ecosystem: Host-associated > Algae > Red algae > Unclassified | place: Portugal: Porto... | reverse complement strand
TACTTGTTCTAGACTTAATTGAAAATTAGCTTCCCATCTTGGCGATGCGCTAATTAGTCTAAAATCGGTATCAATAATGACTATCGATGAAGGAATTTGCTTGATCCAGTCTAAAGAAAACGATGAATTATTTTTTGATCTAATCATTGGTGGAAAGAATTTTCTTACGAATTTATAGGAAAAATACAGTTTACCAGCGTAGATTGTTGTGTTTTTACGAAAAGTTGTGGTCGAAAGTGCCTTTTCTGTTGTGTGGCCGACGAAATACCTCTATTTTCTTACAGAATGGGGTACTAAACCTGTATAATCGCCTCCATTACGTATAACGTCTCTTACTATAGATGAGCTAATGTATGATTTACCAGATGAGGTCAATAGAAACACGGTTTCAATCTCAGATAATTTTCGGTTGGTATGTGCAATTGCCTTCTCAAATTCAAAATCACCAGGATTTCGTAATCCTCTTAAAATAAAGTTGGCATCGACTTTCTTACAAAAATCAACTGTTAGTCCTACATATGATTTCACCGTTATAGAAGGTACATCTTTAAAAGCTTCTTCTATAAATTGAATACGTTGTTCTAAGCTGAACATGTACTTTTTATCGGCATTTTTACCAATAGCTATAATGACCTCGTCAAATAAAGTTATGCCACGCATAATTATATCATGATGTCCTAAAGTTAAAGGATCAAAAGAACCGGGGAAAATTGCGCGTCTCATAAGTGTATTTTTCTTTTTAAATATAGGCAATTTATGACAATGCCTCATTAATGGCGTACTCGAATAACATACCTAGTTCAATACCAGCTTCTTTTGCTTGTTGAGGTAAAATGCTCTCAGTAGTTAAACCTGGTGTAGTGTTCATTTCTAACAAGAAAGGTTCATTATCTATAAATATAAATTCACTTCTAGAGAACCCCGTCATTTTTAATACATCATAAATTCTTTTTGATGCTATGGTTACTTTTTCTAATTGTTCAGCGTTTATTCTTGCAGGCGTTATTTCTTGAGATTTGCCTTCGTATTTAGCTTGGTAGTCAAAGAAATCATTTTCAGAAACTATTTCTGTTATTGGTAAAACTGTAGTTTTTCCATTTAATTTCAATACACCGACTGAAACCTCTGTACCATCAAGAAAACCTTCAATAATAATTTCATCATCTTCTTTATACGCTGTTTCAATAGCGGCTTTAAGTTCTTCTGATTTATAGACCTTAGTAATGCCAAAACTACTACCAGACTTATTAGCCTTTACAAAACAGGGCAATTTGACTTTATCTATAATTTCGGTTTCATTTATTTCATCACCTAAGTTTAGGTAGTAAGATGGTGCTGCTTTAATTCCGTAAGGTTTTAGAACGCTCAACAAATCTCTTTTATTGAACGTTAGAGCAGCTTGGTAGAAATCACAAGAAGTATGTTTTATTCCTAATAATTCAAAATAAGCTTGCATGAGTCCGTCTTCACCAGGAGAACCATGAATAGCATTAAAAACACAATCAAATGTTATAGAATTGCCGTTCAAAGGGATTGAGAAATCATTACGATCAATTGGTGTTTCGTTACCTGTATCATCTACATAGACCCATTTGTTCTTGAAAATATGTATTCTATATAGATTGAATTTTTCTTTGTTTAGGTAATCATAAACCACATTTCCACTTTTAAGCGATATTTTATATTCACTAGAATAACCGCCCATTATAATTGCAATATTTTTTTTCATGTGTATGGTCTATTAAGAATGTTAAAGCAAAGATGGAGTATTGAAATAAAATAAAAAAGAAAACATACAGCATTCACTAATTAAGAATTAATTTTTATGATACTCATAACTATAAACCAATGCTGTAAAATGGTATGAGGGCATTTACTATATTTGTCGGGTCAAATAATACGTATGAGGAATTTTTTCAATTTTTTAAAAAGTAAGACTTTTTTAATTCAGCTTGGTCTTGCGTTGTTGGTATTGATTATAGTGGTTTTTGTCACATTAAGATACCTAAACAGTACCACCAATCATGGTGAGTTCGTAGAAGTACCGGATTTTTCTAAAAAATCTGTTATGGATATGAGAAAATCAATTGAAGAAGCTGGCTTGCGATATGAAGTTTTAGACTCTGCAAACTACAATCCAGATTACCCTAGGTTCTCTATTATAGAACAAAACCCTTCTGCCGGATCAAAAGTTAAGGAGAATAGAAAAATATATTTCACTGTTAATCCATCAGGATATAAAAAAGTGACCGTTCCTAAAATTATTCAAGTAACCAAGCGTAATGCATCTTCAATGTTGAAAGCCGTAGGTTTAGATGTACAACGTGTAACCTATGTAGATGAATTGGGTAAGGATATGGTATATCGTATAAAGTATAAAGGAAAAGATATTAAGCCAGGCGACAAACTACCTAAAACCTCTAAAATAGAATTGGTTTGTGGTAATGGTAGTATTACAGAAAGAGCAATAATTAAAGCGGAATCTGAAGATTAGATGGAGGATAATATTGAGCGGCCGGAAAATGAAGATGGAGAACTTTTTGAGCATCATAAGGTTGTAGCTTCTAAAGGTCAAGTTCCTTTGCGTGTAGACAAATTTTTAATGAATTTCATTGAAAATGCAACACGAAATAAAATACAGCAATCGGCTAAAGATGGTCACGTTTGGGTCAATGACAAAATCGTAAAATCCAATTATAAGGTTAAGGCAGGGGATGAGGTTAAGGTGTTATTTGAACATCCGCCACACGAATTTTTGTTGGTGCCAGAAGATATCCCTTTAGATATCGTTTACGAAGACGATGTTTTAATGGTGGTGAATAAACCTGCGGGCATGGTAGTGCACCCAGGGCACGGTAATTATTCTGGTACGTTGATCAATGCATTGATTTATCATACAGATAATTTACCATCAAACAGTAATGAAAGACCGGGCTTGGTACATCGTATAGATAAAGATACCTCTGGTCTGTTGGTAGTTGCAAAGACAGAAGCAGCTATGACACATTTGGCAAAGCAATTTTTTGATAAGACTTCTGAGCGTGAATATGTTGCTTTGGTTTGGGGTAATATTGAAGAAGATGAAGGTACTGTAATTGGTAATGTGGGTAGAAATCCTAAAAATCGCCTACAAATGCATGTTTTTCCTGAAGGGGAAGAAGGTAAGGAAGCGGTAACCCATTTTACGGTATTGGAGAGATTAGGTTACGTCACCTTGGTATCTTGTAAATTAGAGACCGGCAGAACACATCAAATTCGTGTGCATATGAAATACATTGGGCACACATTGTTTAATGATGAACGTTACGGTGGAGAGAAGATTTTAAAAGGAACAACCTTTACAAAGTACAAGCAATTTGTAGAGAATACTTTTAAATTACTGCCAAGACAAGCATTGCATGCCAAGACATTAGGCTTTGTTCATCCCGTCACAGGAGAGCATATGAGCTTTGATTCTGAAGTACCAGAAGATATGACCAGTGCCATAGAAAAATGGAGGGGTTACAGTAAAAATAGTACAGAATAAGATTCTTCAATACCACTATTTAAACTCTTTTTTGTCTTTTGTAGGTCTTCCTGTTAATCCTGTTTATTTTTGGAGTATTAAAATTGCACTATGAAAATTGTTATTTCTCCGGCTAAGTCATTGAATTACGAAAGTGAGTTGCCAACAACTAAATATACTTCTCCAGAATTTATAGAAGATGCTGAAAAGCTGAATAAGGTTTTAAAGAAAAAGAAACCGAAAGCGCTTTCTGAACTAATGTCTATTTCGGATAATTTGGCGCAATTAAACTGGCAACGTAATCAAGATTTTACAGTACCGTTTACACCAGATAACGCTAGGCCTGCGGTTTATGCGTTTAGCGGAGATGTATACCAAGGTTTAGATGCGTACACGTTATCCGAAGAAAAAATTGAGAAGTTGCAACAAACCCTTAGAATTTTATCTGGACAGTACGGTATTTTGAAACCATTGGATTTAATGCAACCATATCGTCTAGAAATGGGTACTTCTTTAAAAATTGGGAGAAAGAAAAACTTGTACGAATACTGGGGAGAAAGACTTACCGATCATTTAAACAATGAGATGGTTGAAGATGAGTTGTTGGTGAACCTAGCAAGTAATGAGTATTACAGTGCCTTAAAACCTAAAAAAATAAAAGCGGAAATTATTACTCCGATTTTTAAAGATTGGAAGAACGATAAGTTAAAGATTATAAGTTTCTTCGCAAAAAAAGCTAGAGGGGCAATGGTTAGGTATATTATAGATGCCGATGCCAAAACATTAGAAGATATTAAAGGGTTCAATTTAGATGATTATCAATTTAGTCAAGAACATACTTTAAAGGAAAACCAACCTGTCTTTATTAGATAAAATATAATCTTCTCTTTTTCGTTCTTAAGTATATATAAAATACGTCTATGAAAAGGGTTGTTTTGCTTGCTGTTATTTGTGTTGTTGTATTGTTCTCTTGTACAGATAGAGATGATGAGGTTAACTTAGTCAATATTCGCGTTCAAAATAGTACAGAACTTTTTTTTAGCGAAGTGCGTATAGTTGAAAATGACACTGTTTATGAGAATATTGAAGCAGGTGAATTTTCAGAATATATGGAATTTGAGAGGGCGTATGCGTATACGGCAATATCAATTCTTACAGATTCTACTAGCTTAAATTATGTGCCTGTAGAGATGTCAACAGACACTTTGCCAATAGGTTTTTATACGTACGAGATATCTTTAGATGAAGAGAATCAAGTAGACTTAACCTTTAGAATAGACGATTAGGGCTACTTCTTTTTATTGATTTTTATTTTTTCTTCAATTGTAGGTCTCTTTTTAATTTTACGTGGTCTTCTAGTACCGTAAGAATTATTCGATATTTTTCCTTTTCTAGATTTCTTATCTCCTTTTCCCATATCTCGTTTTCTTTGATTTCTGTTTAAGTTAGTAAATTAAAGAAGATTTATCTGTAAAATAGGCTCATGAGAATAAAACACTAATGCAAAAGAAATTTCAACATACTCACCCGTATGAACCTTTTATAGATGAATTTACTGAAAAGTTAATTGTAGGAACATTACCGCCGCCCCGTTTTACCACTGGAGATTTAAAAGCGGGTGATGTCAATTTTTGTTATGGAAGTCGTGACGGTCAGCTGTGGCCAATTTTAGATAAAATATTTAATTTAAATCTAAAGTTTGAAACTACATTAGAAGCCATAGAACAACGCAAAACATTTTTAAGGGAAAGGAAAATAGGAGTTTGTGATATTGTTGCTTCTGCAGAAAGGGAAAAAATAGATGCCTCTGATATTGGTATGCAGAATATTCAATTAAGAAATGTTTTGGGGTATCTAGAAAAATATACTAAAGTAACCACCTTATTATTTACAGGAGGCAACAGTAAAAATGGACCAGAGTATTTCTTTAGAAAACTCTTAAAGGAGCATAATGTAGTATTGCATTTAATTTCTAACAATGTGCCACGAATACATGAGTTTAAACATCCTACCACAAAAACAACAATTAGGACGGTTTCTTTAATTGCTCCTTCTGGAGCTGCAAATAGGGCAGTAGGTAGTCTTGAAAGCTATAAGACGATGAAAAAAGAAAACCCTAAGTTCAATACATTGGATTTTAGGATACTTCAATATAAGAATTACTTCTAAGAGGTGTGTAGTTTTAAAACTTCTTAAAACTAAAAAGAGTCCTGTTTTTAAAACAAGACTCTTTTACGAGAACACTATATGAAAATGAAAATTTTTATTTCTTATTAACACTGTAAAGGTAGATAGCTTATACAGTATTTTGAATTATTTGTTGTCAATACATACAATTTTGTGGTATACTGCTAGGAATATGATATTTCACAAAAATGATTCTCTAAATTCTCTTGGAATAGCGATATTTATGTTGGAATTTTAGAAAGTTTGCCGTAATGGTACGGCGTAAAGTTTTTGATATATGCAACAACAAGAAAGGTTGGCAGAATTTAAGAAGTCTGTCCAAAATAAATTTAATGTTTATAATAGTCTATTCTTAAACCTACCTTACGAGAATATTGAGAATGTGGGTATGTTAATACCGTTATTACTCAGTCAATCTGAAAAGGGATTGAGTGATGGTCTTAACCCGAAGGAAATATTAGAGAATTTTTTCGAAAATTTTGTAGATATTAAATCTGAAAAAGAACAGATAGATTTCATGTTCCGCATTATACAATATGTAGAACGTCAGGTGGTACTTTATGATAGTGTAGAAGATGCTGCTTTCCCAAAACTGCAAAAGCATTCTAGCTCGTTATCATTGAAAGATTATTTTCAATTAGTCGAAAAAAATAATTCATGGGATACCATTTGGGATAAGTTGAGCACATTTAGTGCGCGTATTGTTCTTACGGCACACCCAACTCAATTTTATACTCCAGCGGTTTTAGATATTATTACGAACCTTAGAACATTAATTTTAGAGGATAAAATTGATGAGATAGATGTTGGCTTGCAGCAATTAGGATTAACTTCTTTGATTAATGCTAAAAAGCCTACCCCTTTAGACGAGGCAAAAAATATTATTTATACACTAAGACATGTGTATTATGATGCTATTGGTGATATGTACGCGTATATAAAAGGAAGTACAGGTTCCCAGCAATTTGAAAATCATGATATAGTAAAATTAGGTTTTTGGCCAGGTGGGGATAGAGATGGTAACCCGTTTGTAACAGCGGATATTACAAGAGATGTCATGAACGAGCTTCGTTTAACCTTAATGAAGTGTTATTACAATGATTTAAAAGGCTTAGTTCATAAACTTACATTCAAAGATGTCCAAGAACCCATTCAGAAATTGAGGTCTAACTTGTATACCGCAATGTTTGATAGTTCTAAGGATATTGGTTATGAAGATTTAATTATCCCTTTAGAAGAAATTAGATTAATTCTTATTGAAAAATATCAAAGTCTTTATTTAAAAGATTTAGAGAACTTTATTGATAAAGTGAAAATCTTCAAAGTACACTTTGCAACAATAGATATTCGTCAAGACCATAGTATGCATACCAAGGTTATGGTTGAGGTTTTGAAAAAGAACGGATTAATAAAAGAAGAGCTTAGTGAATTATCTGAAGAGAGATTAATAGATATTTTAGTACATGAGAATTTACAGTTAGTTCCAGATGATTACAAAGAAGATATTGTAAAAGATACTATTAAGAACATACTACAGTTACAGACAATACAAGAGAAGAACGGTGAAGAAGGGTGTAATAGATATATCATTAGTAATTCTGAAGATAAGTTCTCTATACTTTTTGTTTATGCATTGTTTAGATGGTGTGGTTGGGCAGATAAGAAAATTACTTTTGACATTGTGCCATTGTTTGAAACTATGAATGGCATGGATACTGCACAAGACACCATGCAGTTCTTGTTCAATTTACCTGAATATAAAGCACATTTAGAAAATAGAAATAAAAAGCAAACCATAATGCTTGGTTTTTCTGATGGTACTAAAGATGGTGGTTATTTAAAGGCAAACTGGTCTATATTAAAGACAAAGGAAGAACTTTCAGAAGTGTGTGATCAGCACGGTATAGCAGCAGTCTTCTTTGATGGTAGAGGAGGACCACCGGCAAGAGGTGGTGGTAAAACACATCGTTTTTATGCAGCACAAACTAATAAGGTTGCGAACAACGAAATTCAACTTACTATTCAAGGGCAAACCATTACCAGTACCTATGGTACAAAAGAACAGTTCATTTACAACAGTGAGCAGTTATTGACCGCTGGTCTTTCTAATACTATTTTAGAAAAAGAAATTGTTATTTCTGATGCCGATAGAGATTTGATCGAAGAATTATCTGAACTGAGCTTCAAGAAATATGATGACTTAAAACATCATGACAAGTTCATGCCATACTTGGAAAATATGAGCACCCTTAAATACTACACCAAGGCAAATATTGGGAGTAGACCTGGAAAAAGAGGGAACAAAGCTAAATTAGAACTATCGGATTTAAGAGCTATTTCTTTTGTAGGTTCATGGAGCCAGTTAAAACAAAATGTTCCTGGGTATTACGGTATAGGTACCGCTTTAAAAACGTTGGAAGATGATGGTAGATTAGAAGAAGCTAAAAGATTATATAAAGACGTACCGTTCTTTCAAGCTTTGATGATGAATAGTATGATGAGTCTTACAAAATGTTATTTTGAATTGACGAGTTATATGAAAGAGAATAAGGAGTATGGTGCATTCTGGGAAATTCTTCATGCGGAATATGAATTATCAAAGTCAATGCTTTTAAAACTTTCAGGTATGGAGATACTAATGAAGAAAGAAGCAATATCTAGAGAGTCCATTAAAATACGTGAGAGTATTGTTCTGCCATTATTAGTCATACAGCAATATGCGCTACAGAGAATTGGCGAGGGTACGGAGTTTAAGGAGTTGTACGAGAAAATTGTTACAAGATCTCTTTACGGAAATATTAATGCCAGTAGAAACTCGGCATAATAATTAATATCACAAAAGGTAAAAAGGCTCTGTAATTATAATTACAGAGCCTTTTTCATTACAAGTATTTATGTTTAATGAACTTTACGTACAACTTCTATGGAATTAGAAATATCAAAGCAACCATTGAATTCATCAAATGTCCAGCCTGGTTCCATACCTGTTAGTCCGTCTTCATATCTAATGTAATATATAAAACATGTTCCTTCGCCAGCAGCATTAAAGTCTACAGACTTAAGATCTGCAATAGTTGGCGGAAGACCAAGTATTTTACCAGTTTCATCGGTAATGATCCAAGAGCTATTGGCGCCAGAAGCATTTTCATTGTTTATAGCGATACCGGTTACAAAATCAGAAGTTTCATCGACTATAAACTCAAAAGGACCTCCAGTAATCGTTCCGGCGTGAGGGGCTGTTCTTACCACTGTTAATGGGTTGGATAATGCAAAATTTCCAGAAACATTGTTTGCATTCATGTCAACCTCTAGTCCTGTAATTTCACCTTCGTAACTAGCGTACCATATAAGACAAGTACCAGCACCTGCTCCATCAAAATTAACTCCTTCAACAGCTGCGAGAGTAGGTGGTAATCCTAATATTTTTCCTTGGTCATCAGTAATTACCCAAGTACTCTGTGAACCTGTAGCATTAGAATTATCTAGAGAAATACCGTAAACATTGTCTACTTCACCATCAACACAAAAGCTAAATGGACCGCCTTCTAGCGTACCTGCACTTACACCCTGTATTCTTTCTACTTCAATGGCGTTAGACAGATCAAAGCACCCTGTTAAGTCTGCCGCATTACTACCCATGGTAGCACCTTCTAAACCATCTTCATATCTTAAATACCATATAAGGCAAGTACCAGCACCTGCAGCATCAAAATTTACACCCTTTACAGCATCTAAAGTTGGTGGAAGTCCAAGAATATTTAAATCTTCATCAGTAATTACCCATGTACTATTAGTGCCCGAAACTTCAGAACCATCTAACATAATATCGGTGACAAAATCAGCTTCACCATCCACATAGAATTTGTAGGGACCGCCTATTAATTGACCGGCTTCTGTTTTGCTACGCACAACTTCTATCGAGTTTGATAGATTAAAATTACCCTGTAGGTCGTTTGCATTCATGTCTACCGCTAGTCCGTTCAATTCGCCTTCATAACGTAAATACCAAATTAGACAAGTACCTGCGCCTGCTCCATCAAAATTAACTCCCTCAACTGCATCTAATGTTGGTGGCAATCCTAATATTTTACCTTGCTCATCTGTAATTACCCAACTACTATTGCTTCCTTTGGCGTTAGAACTATCTAAAGTGATACCGTATACATTATCTACTTCCCCATCAACACAAAAATTATATGGTCCTCCAGAGATAGTACCGGCATTTGCTGCATCCAATCTTGTAACTTGAATAGAGTTCGATAAACTAAAACATCCTTCAAGTTCGCCTGCGTTCATACCGGCTTCTGCACCTACAAGACCATCTTCAAAACGAAGGTACCAGATGAGGCAAACTCCAGCTCCGGCCATATCAAAATCAACTTCTTTGACTGCATCTAGAGTAGGCGGTAATCCAAGAATGTTAAGTTCGTCATCGGTAATTACAAAAGTGCTATTCGTACCAAGTGCATCTTCGGAATTTAATGTAATATCAGTAACGAAATCTGCATTTCCGTCAACGGTAAATTCATATGGTCCGCCAGAAAGAACACCTGCAATGGTTTCGTTTCTTTGAACTTCTATAGAATTAGATAAATCAAACGAGCCTTCAAAATTATTGGTGTTCAAGCCCATTTCCAGTCCTGCCAATCCTTCTTCATAGCGCAGATACCAAATGAAGCAAGTGCCTGCTCCAGCAGCGTCAAAGTCAACACCGTAGACCGCATCTAAAGTAGGGGGAAGGCCAAGAATGTTATTTTGGTCATCGGTAATAACCCAAGTACTTAAACTGCCTGCAGAGCTTTCGCTATTTAGGGCAATACCGTTAACCATATCTGGTACTCCATCTACACAAAATGTAAAGGGACCACCGGCAATATCACCAGATGCGGGTATAATAACATCGGCAACGGCATTGTCGTCATCTGAACAACTTGCCATAATTAGCAATAGCATTAAAATGGATAAAAAGTTGAAATTTTTCATATGTTCTGTTTTTTTTGGTTACAGACAAATGAATGAAAATGGTATAACAGGGTAATCACAAGAATATCAACATGTTGTGATAACTTCTGTGATGTTTTTGTGATAATTGATGAAATTTTCCGAAGATACTTAGTGTGGTGGTAGCTTATTGAATTTGAGATCTTTAAAGAAAATAGCTCTAGAAGATATAAAATATTTAAGAGGTTTGCTTAAAAATTGTATGATTTAAAACAAACACACTGCAAGGCAGTTTATTTTGAAAGTATAGAGGTAAACTTCTGATTATAGATGGCTCTTTTTTATGTTTTAAACATGGTCATAAGTTTTTTATAACCAGACCATCTGCATGTACTGTCGCTATATTTAAAAGATTCGTAGTTGTTAGTAAGAACATAAGTGTCTACGGTTGTGCAACCACCTAATTGTAAGTCTCTTAATTGAAGCTCAAAATTAATAAGTTCTTTTATGTCTGATGGAGACAAAAGTTTTCTTTTATTATTAAAGTGTGCAGTTAAAATACCTTCATTATTTATGATTGTAATAATTTGGCGTTCGTTATGAAAACAGCCAATAGATTTAATTTGAATGGTAAAATGATCTCCATTTTGTAATGATTCTACCATGGTTGGAAATCGTTCTACTGAATATTTGTGTTCTTCGATAGCTTTAGAATCACTTAATGAAAAGCTACTTGTTAGTATAAAGATAGAAAGAAGGAAAATGTTTAATTTAAATATCATAAAAACTTAGTTTCAAATATTATGCCGATAATTTTGCTGCTGGTAGGCAAAAGAATCGGCATTTATAAAAAGACCGTGAAAAGTTTATATTGTGGCAGAATATTACATTTTAGTGCTCAAGAGGGCATAAAATGTTTCGATACCATAAGCAATCTGACCTATTTTTAAATTCTCATTGGGGCTGTGTTGATTGTTATCTGCGTTAACCATTGGTACAATAAACGCCGGAATCTTCAGTTCGTTTATGAAAGGGGAAATAGGAACTGTACCACCCATTATTCTTATTTGAACAGGCTTTTCTCCAAATTTTGCTTCCATTGTTTTTACAATACTATTCCCAAACGGATTATTCAAATCTGTACGAAACGCATCTGTAACCGTACCTTCTTTTATCGTAACAATTTTATCATATTTAAGGCGGTCTTCCATAGTTGGTTCTGTACTCATAACATGAAAGCCTTGATTTTTAATATGCTCTGTCACTAAATTTTTAAGTCTGTTGCCATCAGATTCTGGTACTAATCTTAAATCTAATTCTGCGGTTGCTGTAGCAGGTAAAATTGTTCTTGCCTGATCACCGATCCATCCAGAGCCCAAACCTCTTATGTTTAAAGAAGGGTATTGTAAAGCTTCTTGATAAAAACTACCTACTTTTTCAGGAGTTAAAATTGCTAAGTTTTTATTGATTTCTTCAATATTATCTGGCACACTCTTTAAAACTTCTAATGTAGTTTCATCTAAGGTTATTCCGTCATAATAACCTTTAATTAAAACCTTTCCATCAACATCTTTCATAGTCGCTAGAAGTTGCGCTAATTGAAAACCGGGATTTGGAGCGTAATTTCCGTAATGGCCACTATGCTGAGGTTTAATAGGTCCGTGCGTGGTAATGGATAATGTTGTAATTCCTCTGCAACCATAAACTACAGTTGGTTTGCCAGAAACATGAACCGGACCATCATTGATAACTAAAAAATCTGCTTTAAGTAAGTCTTTATAGGTGCGCACAGCTTGCGGTAATGGGGCACTACTTTTTTCTTCTTCACTATCTAAAATGACTTTTACGTTATACGGTATGTCGATACCATCTTTTTTAAGCGCATCAATAGCATTTAAGAACATAATAATAGGTCCTTTATCATCAGAAGTAGATCTACCAAAAAGTCGCCAATCATAATTAATATCATCATCTAATTCTGAAAAAGATTCTTTTTTCCAACCATCATCAGATTTAGATTTTAAAACTACTTTGTAAGGGTCCGGTTGGTCCCATTTAGTAGCATCAACAGATTGCCCATCTAAATGCATATAAAACAAGATGGTAGGTTTATTATCATCCATTGGTAAAGCTGCAAAAAATAGCGGTAGACCTTCTGTCTCTAAAATAGTACTGTTAAAACCTCGTTCTGTAAATTTCTTTCTAAGCCAAAAAAGGTTAGTATCTATATCATCTGCGTTTAAAGCATCATTAGGTATGGCTACAAATTCTCGTAATTCTGTAATAGCATTTGCTACTTTAGATTTTATTAAAATGGAGTCTTGTGAGTAGCCGGAATAAAGAGTAATAGTTAATA
>Ga0209295_1000769_pt1 | contig 13014 bp, 11 predicted proteins | sample Porto_5metaG_FD_187428 | JGI IMG/M metagenome (GOLD analysis project Ga0209295, IMG submission 187428) | Marine algal microbial communities from Porto, Portugal - Porto_5 metaG (SPAdes) (version 2) | ecosystem: Host-associated > Algae > Red algae > Unclassified | place: Portugal: Porto... | reverse complement strand
TGACGTTTATTTTGAAATGAATCGAATCAAAAATGACGCGAATACTCACTGTATTTAAGGATTTTTTGGTGAAGAGTCATTTTAAAAGAAATACTCAAAAAAGTAAATAAATTTGTGAAACAGTGTATTAACTTACTTCACCGTAAAAAATTATGAAAAAAACATCTTGGATATTACTAATCGTTTTTGGCGTATTAGCCTTTTTTACTTATCGCTACCTCAATCAGGAAGATAGCACTTTGCAGAGCGATGATTTTGCAGTAAAAAACACGGCACAAATTGGAAAAATTGTGATGTGGGACAAAACCAAAAAGCGCGTCACACTCACCCGTAAGGACGATGACTGGCAAGTCAATGACAAATATACGGCACGTAAAGAAGCCGTTGATTTATTGATACAAACTCTTGGTAATCTTGATATTGTGTCGCAAGTTCCACGGGCTGCAGAGGAAAGTGTCAAGCGTAGTATTACTATCAGTGGTATTATTGCGGAGGTTTATGATAAGCAAGGAAAGCTGATGAAAGAACTCTATGTCGGGGGTGGCACACAGGGCAGCGTCAGCACATACATGATGAAAAAAGGCGATGCAGACCCCTATGTTGTCAGTCTTCCCAACTGGCAGGGCGTTTTGAAACCGCGCTTTATGCTCAATGAAATTGACTGGCGCGACCGTGCTGTTTTTCGTATTCCTGCGGATAAAATAAAGACCGTACAAGTTGAATATTTTTCACCTGAAAAAAAGGAACTCTCCTTCAAACTCGTTCGTAATGGCAATACTGTTGACGTACAAAAACTCTACGGATTGCCCACCAAAGGTTTGCCCGACAGCCAGAAAGGGATGTACTATATCAAGGGGTTTGAAAGCCTTGTTGCAGAGGCATTTGAAAACGATAACCCTAAGCGCAAAGCCCTCACCAGTGCCGAACCCTTTTGCGAAATCGAAGTAATGACCACCTCTGGCACACTCAAAAATGTCAAACTCTACCCCGTCATCGGACGCCAAATCGGGCAGAACGAAAAAGGTGCGCCCGTTCGTGCTGCCGTTGACCGTTACTTTGCCAGTGTAGACGATAATACCGACTTTATGCTTGTTCAAGACCGCGTATTTAAGCGTGTTCTCGCACCTGTTAGTTTTTTTTATGAAGAATAAACGGTAAATTCCAAATTCCAATTCGAAGATGTTTTTACGAGATATTTTGTTGGAATTTGGAATTTGCTTCTTAGAATTTTCACAACGTAGATTTGCTACTTTTCTCAAAAAAGCGTAACTTTAAACAAGAATCAATGACATCCATAGGATCTTTTGTATCTATACTGACTGATTTTGGGTTTAAACTCATATTTGCAAACCTCAAAGACACGGGTTTTCTACGGAAAATCATACAAATAATGATTCAATCGGACACGCCTATTAAGGAAGTCCATATTGATAATACACATCAGACGGCTGAATATCAAGATGATAGAGGTGCAGTATATGATGTGAGTTGTACCGATGAAAAAGGGCGTCAATTTATCGTAGAAATGCAACGCACCAAATTGGCTTCCTTCATTCATCGTATTAAGTTTTATGCCAATTTTCGTCTCAATGAAATGGTAGAAAAAGGCGGCAAAATGAAGTATAATAAACTGCGCCCGCTTTATACGATTTCTTTTTTGGACGGAAAGGCATATCCGACCAAAGAATTTCACCACATCATCTGTCTCCGCAACCAACACGGCGACCTGATAGATGACCAAACCACACACGTCATGCTCGAACTCGGCAAGTGGAATAAAGCCGAACACGAGGTCGAAAGTGATTTGGATAAACTGATTTTACTTATGAAATTTACAGATACTGCCACCGCGCAAGACCCTATTCCAGAAGTATTGACCGTAGATAAATGGACAATGGAAATCTTGGAGAAATTGAAAACAAATAATCTTACAAGCCGAGAACGTATCAGGTATAAAGATGCCCTTGCCCAAAGAGCATCTATGGATGAGGAGAATGAAGCGTATGAGCTAAATTTAAAGAAAATCCAACAAAAAGCAGAAGTAGCAGAACAAAAAGTAGAAGTAGCAGAACAAAAAGTAGAAGCAGCAGAACAAAAAGTAGAAGTAGCAGAACAAAAAGTAGAAGTAGCAGAACAAAAAGTAGAAGTAGCAGAACAAGAAGTAGAAATAGCAGAACAAGAAACGAAGGCAGAACGACAAAAAAGGGAAGCAGCAGAGCAAGAAACAAAAGTAGAACGACAAAAAAGGGAAGCAGCAGAGCAAAAAACATCTTCTGCCATCAAGGGGTTATTGCAACAAGGTATACTTACAGATGATAATATTGCCAAGATTTTCAGTGTTGACATAGAAGACGTACAGCAGATAAAGAACGAGTTAGAAAATTGAGCCGACCAATCCTTAAAACCATCCTAATCGCCCCCTTAAATTGGGGACTCGGACACGCCACGCGCTGTATGCCCATCATTGATGAATTGCAGCGACAAGGCGCAGCGGTCATTCTTGCTTCCGATGGACGTGCCTTGAGATTGCTCGAAAAAGAATATCCTGACTTGCTCACGCTCCAATTGCCGCCGTATAATATTCGTTATGGCGCAGGAAGTATGGTCTGGAATATGGCTTCGCAAATGCCAAAAATCATGCGAGCCATATGGCAAGAACGCCAAGCCATCCATAAAATTATACAAAAATATCATATCGACGGCTTGATTTCTGACAACCGTTTTGGTTGTTACTCGGCGCGTATTCCGTCCGTTTTTTTGACGCATCAAATTCACCTTAAAGTTCCTACTTTACTTGGTTTGGGTACATTTTCCAAGTGGAATAATCGGCGACTCATCAAGCGATATTACGAATGTTGGATTCCCGATTTCGGGGGCGAACCCAACCTCTCCGGCACGCTCTCGCACGGGCGCATGCTGCCCAACACACGTTATGTAGGCGTACTTTCGCGTATGCAAAAAATGCCTGTCGAAAAACGCTATGACATCATCGCCGTACTTTCTGGTCCCGAACCGCAGCGTACTTTTTTTGAAGAAAAAATCATCGAACAAGTCCAAAAACTACCTTATCGCGTCCTTATCGTCAAAGGCAAAACAGACAGCAATACACGCAGTCAAAACGACCAAATCGAAACCGTCGCTTACCTCACCAAAACCGACCTCAATGAAGCCATACTTGCCGCTGAAATTGTCATTACACGCTCCGGTTATAGTACGCTCATGGATTTAGCGGCACTTCAAAAACGCCAAGTCATCCTCGTACCCACGCCCGGACAAACCGAACAGGAATATCTCGCAGAACGTTTCCACAAACAACATATTTTTCTTAGTCAAAATCAAAACGAAATGGATTTGGACGCTGCGATTCGCAACTTACCACAATTTACAGGACTGAATATGGAAATGGATGGAGGGAAACTTAAAGAAGTAGTACGGGATTTTTTGGGGAGATTATGAATTTTTCCCAATATTAAAAATAAAAACAGGTAGCAGTATCACGGGCAAAGACACCACGTAAGTCAATACAGCTTTGAGTAACGCCATATTTATTTTTTCGAATAAAAAAGTCTCATAAAGAGAATAAAAGACCACAAAAATAGCGAGACAATAAGCAATATATTGTAAAAACCAAGAAGTGCCGAGTTTCGCACGATTGGGTAGGGGATTATTATCGTAGCCGCCGCGAGGTTCGAGGATATCGACAAATAAAGGGCGAACAAACATCATCGCCACACACGCACCGGCGTGCATTCCTGCGCTATCATAAAACATATCGACCACCAAACCTGTCGCAAAAGCTATCAAAAGTGTCACCCAAGCCGGAAGGCGCAAGGGCAGCATCAGCAAGGTAAGCGGATACATCCACACTTTAAAGTAATAGGCATAGCTCCCCAACTCGATATTTTTCAATATCAAGACCTGCACCAGTATCAGCACTATAAAACGGACTATATTGACGAGGGCTATATTGTTCATGTTGCTTTTTGGTGCTGTGGTTTCGTGGTGTTTTAATATTGTGGTGTTGTGGTGTTTGAGTATTATTATAACTTATTTTTGCAGAGCAAAAACGCTATAATACCAAAACATTACGACACCAAAACACTACGATACTACAACACTATTCAATAGATTTTTCCAATTCTTCTCGTTCATCATGCATGAGGGACTCAACGACGTTGACGTATTGGATATTTGAGAAATCGGTATTCAGTTTGACATCAATATTATGATAGTTGCTGCCGGGAGGTAATTCGTGTTTTTCGACAACGCCTATCATTATATCTGCCGGAAAAATATCCGAGAAATTATTTGTTACAATTGTATCGCCTACGGTGATGCGAGCGTGTTTTGGGATATTTACGAGTGCCATAATCTGCGGATTATTGCCTTTCCATGCGAGTGACCCAAAGTAATTATTGCGTTTAAATTTGGCATTGACACGTACGTCGCGGTGCAGCAGCGACATCACTACGCTATAGTTTTGCGAAGTCTTCAGCACAATACCCGCAATACTGCCATTGCTGATAACACCGGCATCTCTCCGAACACCATGTCGGCTACCTCTATTGAGCGTGATAGTGTTGTTTGGTCGGTCGGTCGTATTACTGATTATTTTCGCGCTGATGTAATTATAGCGTTTTTGGCGGAGCGTATCTTCTACAATCTGGGATTGGACATGATGGTTATAAAAGGTATTGGGCTGGCGATTGAGGTGGTCGTTATAGGCATTGACGAGACTGTCATTAATAGCGCGGAGTTTGAAGTAACTTTCTACGTTATCATATTTTTTAGTAAAAAAACCAGAAACGACATTGGAGGAATTAATATACACTCGATTATGAAAGTCATTATAATTGACCATTAAGTACACCGCTGCTACTTCCAGAAAAATGAAAAGGAAGAAGCCGTGAAACTTGACCAGAAAATTAATAAGATTGTTCATGACAAGTGTCAAGTGCAAGTGTAAAGTTCAAGTTCAAATCTTAGAATTTACGTAGCAAATTATACTAATAAAAAGCAAAATTTGGCGCAGCCAAATCAAAAAACTTGAACCTGCGCTTGTCCGCGATAGCTATCGGGATGAACCTGACACTTATTCAAGTGCTTTTTCGGTCGATTAAGAAAGTATATTTATCAATATTTTTGAGTGCCTTGCCTGTGCCACGAACTACGGCGCGAAGTGGGTCGTCGGCTACGTGTACTTGCAATTTAGTTTTTTGTGCAATACGCTTATCGAGTCCGCGCAAGAGTGCGCCGCCGCCTGTGAGGTACAAGCCGGTTTGGTAAATATCCGCTGCGAGTTCGGGCGGTGTATTCTCTAGGGCTTTGAGTATCGCGTCCTCTACTTTCGAGATAGATTTGTCGAGTGCGTGAGATATTTCGGAATAGGAAACCGTAATTTGCTTCGGAATACCTGTCATCAGGTCACGCCCGTTGACGGGGAAATCATCCGGTGGATCTTCGAGTTCGTGTAGGGCGGAACCGACATTGATTTTGATACGCTCGGCAGTACGTTCTCCGATGAGAATATTATGCTGACGTTTCATATAATTCATAATGTCATTCGTAAATTCGTCTCCGGCAATACGGATAGACTGGTCACAAACGATGCCCGACAAAGCGATAACTGCAATTTCTGTTGTACCACCGCCTATGTCGATAATCATATTTCCGATGGGTTCTTCTACATTCAAACCAATACCCAAAGCGGCTGCCATAGGTTCGTGAATGAGATAAGTTTCTTTGGCATCAACATGTTCTGCCGAATCAAAAACTGCGCGTTTTTCGACTTCTGTAATTCCCGAAGGAATACAAATGACCATTTTCAGGTTATTAAAAAAGCGTCGGCGCGTACCTGTCAAATTAATAAAACCTTCAATCATGCTTTCAGCAGCCTGAAAGTCAGCAATCACACCATCTTTAAGCGGACGAATGGTTTTGATTTCACCATGCGTTTTTTCGTGCATCATCATTGCTTTCTTACCTACGGCGATAGTCTCGCCTGTACGCCTATCAATAGCTACAATAGAAGGTTCATCGACCACTACTTGGTCGTCTTGAATGATGAGGGTATTTGCTGTCCCCAAATCTATGGCTATTTCTTGTGTAAAAAAGTTGAAAAATCTCATTAATGCAATTAATGCTTAAATTTTTGAATGTTGTGATGCTTAAACGTAATGAGTGTCTTGATAACTTCGGTATGAATGAATTTCCGCAGTTTATTAGAATATGTTTAAATTTTCAAACTGATAATCAATAGCTTATGGTTTTGACGAGGCATCAAAGAAGGCATCTATCGGGATAAACAACTGATTTGATGTAAAGTCAAGTTCATAAGATATTAGTTTTCAGACAGAAAAAATTTAAACATGCTCTTATTTCTTATTTGGGGTGTTTTTACGTGTTTTAGGTTAGGGAAGAGGAAGAAAATAATCTACCCCAAATGAAGAAGTTATTTTTTTTATATGTTTGGCTAAATTTGACGCGCATAGCTGAGCTACGTAATGAAGATTTAGTGAAACATATAAGAAAAAGAACAATTCAGACGGGTAGATTATTTTTTTCGCCTTCCCTTATCAAGGAATTTTTTGAGTTTAAATTAGAACGCAGTTCATTCATTCTCTCATTTCATCCCAATGACTATCGGGGCATTCATCAACAAATAAGACGTTTTTATCGAGCAAAGGTAACGAATTGAGTGACAAAACTAAGGGACTTTAAAACATTATTTTCTAAGGTATACGAAAATACTTTTTGAAGCTCACCAATTTGTGGAAATAGTCGTTTTTTGGAATGAAAAAATAATAAACGTTACATCTTCACGTCGTTATTTTCTCTTTAGACGAACCAAATTTGACGCGAATACTCCCTGTATTTAAGGAAGATTTGAGAAAACACATAGAAAAAAGAGCAATTCAAACGGGTAGATTATTCTCTTCGTGTTCCCTTACTAAGATAAAAGGTACTTTAGAGTAGAAATGTTAAGAAAATATTAACAAAATCTAATTTATAAAATGTGACATCGAATAGACTACTTCTCGCTTTCGTCTACCGTCCGCCGTCCACTGTCCGAATTTCCTGACAAAGCTCCACTAGCACCCCGTTTGCGGTTTTAGGATGGATAAAACAGACGAGTTTATTGTCTGCACCTCGCTTTGGAGTGTCATTTAATAGCCGGAAACCTTCACCGGACAACCGCTTCATTTCCGCTTCAATATCTTCCACCGCAAAAGCGATATGATGAATGCCTTCACCTCGTTTGTCAATAAACTTGGCTATCGCGCTATCCTCGCGAGTTGCTTCGAGTAATTCGACCTTATTTTTACCGACTTTAAAAAAGGAAGTATTCACGCCTTCGGTAGCCACTTCTTCAATTTTGTAATGAGTTTTGCCGAGTAATTTTCTGAACAGTTCATTACTTTCTGTCAGGTTTTTTACTGCGATACCGATATGTTCTATTTTATTCATATTTAAATTATTGGGTTCTTTGACAATTTTTGCAAAAAAAGAAATTAATGGAACGTTGACTTTCACGTTTTCTTTACCTTGCCCCTCACGAACTTGATTTTGGAGGAGAGGAGGGAGGAACACTCAAGACACAAATCTTTAATTTTATTCCCAATGCAAAAATTATCAAAGAACCAATTATTTCAAAGGCAACTAAGTAGTAAGTCAATCTTTTTAACGCCATTTCTTAGTATCAGGAATTAAATAAATGTACATTCTTCGCGTCGTTATTTTTTCTTTAGACGAACCAAATTTGACGCGAATAACGGGTTATTTAAGGAGAATTTGGTGAAGTATAAAGAAAAAAGAACAAGTCGAGAATGTACATTTATTTTGTTCCTGATACTTAGTATCAGGAATTAAATAAATGTACATTCTTCGCGTCATTATTTTTTCTTTAGACGAACTAAATTTGACGCGAATAACGGGTTATTTAAGGAGAATTTGGTGAAGTATAAAGAAAAAAGAACAAGTCGAGAATGTACATTTATTTTGTTCCTGATACTAATATAGATAATTTAACGCAATATTGTTCATTTAATAAAATAAGCGAGGTATAAATTTGGAGTTAACAAAAAGTTAATATAATTTTGTGTCAAGACAACAATATTATTTTGTTATGTCACATATTATTAAAGAAGGGTTTCACGGCGGCGTCTGTATTTTTGGTTTTCTACGGGCGCTGCCTTTTTATTTGCATTACTATTGTCCAATCAAACTGAGTTAACTACCTGAAAAAGAACCCGTTTGCCTCATACCAGTCACATTTAAAATAATCTTAATGATTAGGCGATAATCGGAATTTATGAAGTAAGTGACAACGCAAAAAATATCCGTAAATATTTCTTTGTTCTACGAAATTAAGCTATTATTGTTCACTAATACGCTCTATATAAATACAGAACGTAATTAGAATGACCAAGTGTAAGTTCAAAATAAGACCCAAAGCACTCCCTCCGTTTTGGTTTATTGCTTAACTGTGAATGAGTTATAGCATATAATTTTATGCTATGTGTATCGTAAATTTAGGTTAAATTTTTCGTATATGATACACAGGAACAAAGATGAAATTTTCATAAAAATTAACATTTTGTTCATAGTATTCTACCTCCTGAAATGTCACTTGATTGTCAAATGTTTGTGTAGGCAATAATTGAAAATGAAAAAAAAGAACTTATTTTTTGTAGCATTTGCGCTATTTTTTGCTTGCTCTACGAACACAGATTTGACGTGGTTGGCTTGGGAAGCCGGAGAAGCAAAAGTAACAAAAACAGATAAAAAAGTACTCGTTTGGGTATACGACCCAAGCTGCTCAACTTGCAAAGAAGCCGAACAAAGAATCTTTAACACCCCCAAAATCAACCAATACCTCAACCAACACTTCATCCCCATCAAACTTTCCGGAAAGCGGAAGGAAATAATTACGACAAAAGGAAAGACTTACATCTATCGACAAGGCCTAAACGGTTATGATTTTCACGACTTGGCGCAAGCAATTACGCAGTCAAAAGAAACCATTAGCTACCCACAACTCGTATTTTTAGATGAAAACATGAATATCATCGCTCCACTAAGCGGAAATATTCAACCCAAAGAACTCAATTTACTACTCCATTTTGTTGCGGAAGAGCAATTTAAAAAAATGGATATTGAGACTTATAGAAAAACACACGACTGAAAAATTGACTCACGACCGGATGTTCTCCTTTAGGTGTTGGGGGTGAGTAATGACGAATTATAAATTGGAAAAATAACCGAGTGTCCTAACTCCCTCTCCTCGAAGGATAGGGATGGGATGAGGTAAAAATTAAAAAATCAAATAGAAACCCATTATTCTAAATCAAAGTATTATGAAACAAATTTTTTACCAAAAACTACTTTTAAGCCTTGTGCTGCTTGCCTTTTTTGGCACACTGGCATCGGCGCAGGTCATGTCGCGTAGCGACGTGGACGTGCAGCGGATTGAAGCGAAAAAGCTATTAGGAGTGACAAAGCATACTTCTGCCAAGCGCACAGATACGGAAGTTACTAAAATTCGTACTGAAAAGGAAAAGCAGGCGCAGCCTAATTCCCAACGCAACGAAGCGATAAAGCAAGCAAGGGGTGAGCGTATGGTACCACAGAAGATTAACGCACAAATAGTTAAAAAAGCGATGCTAAAACCCAATTTGGAAAGAAAATTAATCAAAAATAGAAAACAAAGCCTTCGTGAAAAAGCCGAACAGATAACTCCACCACTCGGCTTTAAGGTCGTGGTAACTGAAGTAGGAGGAAAAGAATATATAGAATTTGTGAAAACGGCTGAGGGTACCGGAATGAACCCCGTAAGAACTAAAAATTAAACCAAATGCAAATCATAAACAAAATGAACAAAATGAAAAACTTGACATGTCTATCGGTGGCATCGTCGGTTTTTGCCATTTTATGCTTGTTCTCAGGGCAGGTAGATGCACAAACTTGTGCTACGGCATTACAACCAACGATAACATCCGTTATAGATGATTCAGCTTTATTTGGCGGACCAACAATCACAGTTAACTGGGATCCTGCTTGTGGAGTAAGAGCCGGAGACGGCTGCGAAGCAGGTGATGGAAATTCCCTATTCTGGTACGTTGGACTTTATGGTCAAAACTCTCCCGCACCAAATGGTTTAGCTATGGAGTGTGGTACTGACTTTGTAGAAGGTGGCAATTGTGGATTCGAAAAACTACCTGTTACCAATGGAGGTGACTATGGGGCTTTGTGCTTAGATCCCAAAGGTTCTACTTGTATATCTTCTGAGTTTAGTCAATTGAGACCTCCCGGAAATGGAGACCTACACTCTTGGCATACATTCGGCGATGATGGTACAGGATTTTTAGGAATCTGTGATGCTGGTGGAGGTACAATATCTTTGCCTGTTTGTCCGGGACAATGCTATAATGTTGTTGTTTGGGAACTTATTATTGACCAACCAACAGGTACGGGACCAGGCGCGCCCGGTGCTGCGCCCGGTAACACATTACCATTTGCAGGCTTCGATGATAACTTAGCATGTGGCAATATTGTTCTAATTGATGAATCTCCTGCCTCGGCAATTATGCAAATTTGCATGCCGGGTGTAAATGAAATGATAGAAAATCCGGTCCTGACTATTATGTCTGACATTGGAATTTGTGCGCCAACTGCCGCAACTACTTTCACCGGAACGTTTCAATCTCAACCAATGGATGAAGGAGACCCTACTTTAACAGATCCTTGTGAAGTTTCAGATGTCGATGTTTTTATCGATATTGACTTTGCGACTGGTGCCGTTGACCAAGCAATTGGTGGAACAGGAAATGGAGGAAATGCAGGAGATATATCCGTAGCTTTCACGCCAGATGCAGGCAATTCAGGCAATGGTCAACTAACCTTAGGTGCTCATGTAGTTGAAGTCAATTGTAGAGAAAACATTGGCTTACTATTATCAGTACCTACTGGTTGTGGTGGAACTACCGATCAAGGCGGTTTTGGTTTACCTGTCTGCTCTCAAGCTGATGGTAGTGCCTCTACTACCGCTGCAAAAGTTTATTTGACAATAAATGGAACACCGATTCCAGGGCAAGCAAATGTAGACGCTTACCCAACATGCTTTGCCGAAACAATGGGCGTAGGAACTTGTACCACAAATGCAGCAATCGGGTACCCGGCAAACTGGACGGCGCAGTTCGGAAACTTTATTACAGAAGATGCTGTCACAGGTGATGACTGTATTACAAATGTTGTAGGAAATCCATTTGAAGGAATTGGTTCCAATCCCTTTAACTTTGATGGCGTTACCTCTATGGATTTCGGGGATGGCGTATTAAGAGATGTTTCTACTTTGTGCTCTGTTTATGAAGATCCTTGCGATGGGTCTAAATCAGCTACTTGTATCAAATTCATCTCTGATGCATCACCACTTGATGCACAGATAGCGGCATGTAGCGAAACTTGTCCGGGAGCCAACGACGGTGCTATCATCATATATGATGTAGCAGGTGGTTCTGATGATCCAAATTCAGATTCTGATTATGCAGATGGTCTATCCGGTGCAGGTAGTTATGAAATTGATGTTGTTTCAGGTCCGGTCACAGGACAAGTATTTATCTACGCAGGTGGTTCTTCATGGCAGGCAACTGGCTTACCACCGGGTGTTTACACAGTAGATATTAGAGATGCTTTGGCACCCGGCGATACTTTCGACGCGGATGCAGATGATACCAATGCGGCTTGTGGTGCAGCTTGTACCATTCAGCGTGTAGTTGAGATTTTAGCGGGTCCTATTTTACCCGTAGTGCCAACCGTAGTGCAACCTACTTGTACCGAAGATGGTACAGCAGATATCGTTATTAATAAAGTTTCAACTTTTGCCAATGGGCAGGTTATTGCAGCAAGTGGACCCGGTACTGTACCTGGTGATTTTGCTACTGTAAGTACATCAACGACAACTACAACAGCTGGACTGTTTGATGGCTGTCCTTCTGATGCGCTTGGCTTGGCATCGGTAGTAGAAATATGCATTACTAACTTTCAAAATGTTACTAATAATTCAGGTGGAGATCTTGCAGGAACACAAATTGCTATTTCAGTCAATGGTAGTGGTCCTGTATCATTTTTAAGTAATGGTAATGCTTTTGGTGGTGGCGGTAGCCTTGGTGCCGGTCCGGTAACCATGTGTTACAGCGCAGAAGCAGGAGCAGGAGCAGGACCAGATGGTGCAGGTCCCTCTTATGGGTCTCTCTTTGCAGGTACGCCAGCAAATGGGTTAACAATTGGCTTAGTAGCATCTGACGGATTTGGTACGGGAGACTCTTATTCTTACGACGATATTACTATAACTATTAACGACCAAACGTGTACAACAGAAGCCAATATCATGGCTTTCTGTGATGACTTAGGTCCTGACAATGGAGATGGCGCAGGTGGAATTACCTCTGCAGACCAAACCTTAACATGGGCAAGTTCTAATGGTGTAGATTCAGGCGCAGAACCGGCTTTCGATTTTCTTATATTGGCTGGTCCGGGTGAAAACGATGCTTCTTTTGATAATCAAGCAGCTTTAGATGCTGGTGTTGCACCGGGTACATCTGTGTGCTATTCAATAACAGGTTATGTACCTGGCAATGAATTTGATAACACCACTTCAATAACGGATAATCAAGGTTTTTTAAACGACCTTGGTGTCGGTGATGCAGCTATGGGCTGCTACGCAGGTGTTTGTTGTGAAGTAACTGAAGAAGTATGCTTTACAGTATTCCCCGTGCCCGACCCACCGACAATAGAGCCTGTCTGTCAGTGTGCTGCCAATGTAGCCACCGAAGGACTTATGGCTATGGGGGTGTGCGATGCAACTACACCAATGTACACTTGGTACGGTGACGGTGCTGTGGATAGCGACGGTGATGGCAACTTTGAAGATATCAGCGCAGCCACGGTCTTACAAATGCCCAATGCTGCTGCCCCTGACACCTATATGCCCACAGTCGGTGATGTAGATGTATTCGG
>Ga0209295_1000766_pt1 | contig 13103 bp, 23 predicted proteins | sample Porto_5metaG_FD_187428 | JGI IMG/M metagenome (GOLD analysis project Ga0209295, IMG submission 187428) | Marine algal microbial communities from Porto, Portugal - Porto_5 metaG (SPAdes) (version 2) | ecosystem: Host-associated > Algae > Red algae > Unclassified | place: Portugal: Porto... | reverse complement strand
GCCTGCCACACGCGTTGGTGGGTTTGGAAGAAGAGTAGGGGCTGAGGATGTGAAGGTGGTGGGTGGTAACCGGTGACGACGGCCGCCTCGGCCTTGGTGGCCCATTCCGCATTGGGCAAAGAAGAGACGCGAATAAAATGATCGATTAATTAAAAAAATACAGGTTTTTAATTAATCGATAGATTAATCGATGTCCCCCGCCAAGAATTTGTATTTTTGCCATCCGTGACTGTAAGCCAATCAAAGTGCAATTCTTAAGGTTTTGGTGAGGTTTCTGACCTGGTGGACGGTGCCCTGCGGGGCCCTGAGAAAACCTCAACATTGAGGTTTCCGTCCCGTGGGGCCGCCGTGCGCAACGACCCACGCTGCCGCCGCCGCTAACTCCTGCGGCGGCGACACTCCCTCCGCCGCGCGCTTCGCCTTTGTCGGACAGCGCGGGCGGCGCCGTCAGCGCGAGCGGCGGGCACGTGCCCACAGCCGCGCGCTCTGCCGCGCTTCCGCCAACACGGCCAACGCCGGCGGCGGGGACGCGCCCACAGCATTGCCAACCACCACTCTTTTGTGATAACAAACCTTGAAAAAGAAGTACAAAACTGGTAGAGTAGCCCCTCTGTCACACCTTTGCCAAAGATGAGCACTTTTTTCCTCTTATTGAAGTTGGGGCTGACGCGGTAATGTTCGCTCTCGCAGCAGCTGGTCGTCAATCTGACACGAGTGCCAGCACTTATCGTTTCGTCAGGTCGATGTTGCAAAGAGAAGCGAAGAGGCCACTACCAGAGTGGGCGAGGTTGAAGGGGCGGGGTGGTCATGCAGAAACAACGTGCGCCGTCCAGTTTGAAAAGAAGACGTGTGCTGAGTGCTAAGACGACTGTATACACCTCGTGTCACTGTGACCAAGGACACCGGGGGTCTTCAGTCGATGCCTACAAAAAGAGATGAGCACAAGACGGCTCAGAGTCAGATGTGGTGTAGGGCCTAGTTCATGGTTGGGTGGTGACCGCGAGGCATCTTCATGAGGGATTCTGCTGAACCCGCACTGCTCCTCGTTGCAAAAGGCTGAGAACGACACCAACCATCAAGGCCAGTAGACGGCAACATCGTTATCCGTTATTGACTGAGACGGTCTGAATATTCCAACCCGGAACAGATCGAAAGTAGACGACTTCTTTGAAAAGTGTAAAAACAATCGAGAAAATGTCGAGACGTGCGATCCCGCGCAGCAGTGGGAGGGGCCGGCCGGATGTCGGCTCGTATAGGAATGAACATCTTTCATGCGACCTCCGTGACGGATGATGTACGGCTGGCATTGCTTGCACGTGGCACTGCGAGGTCGAATCGCTAATGTGGACGGCTGAGATTCACTCTGCCCGAGCGACGACAGCCTATCGTTAGTAGACCGTGCGCTAACAACGGTTTGGCTGAGAATCGGCGGTATATCCGGGAGGCTTGGAGGTGCATTGCACTCGGGCCTCTTTATGGGCGGCACGCAGGCACTGCGAGCATGCATTACATTCACAGGCTGTCTCGATACAGAACTTTAATAAGAAACAATAAGGAGGTTGAATGGAGGAATGCCTGAAGACTGTCAAACGCAGGATCCTGGAAAAAACATCGCGGGTGGTTGTGGGACTATCCATCTTTCGGATTTTTCTTTCGGTCCGTTTTCGGATGGTTCCAACGACTAAAGTCAGTCTCAGACTCTGCTATCTTATCCTCGGATTGCCCTGGCCTTCCTGAGCGAGGCTGATACTAAGGTCGATTACACGAACGAAGGAGCATGGGCGCGACCTGTACTGGTGCCCCCAGAACTGAGAAATGGCTGCGGCGCTGACACTTACCATGGACGCATCCTGGAGCCTACTCCATCAGCTGTCAATGACACACTTTCAAGCGGCTACGACAATAGGCTGGTGAGATTGCGGTTCTTTTTTCCATCCCAGCGCTGTACAGAACCCCCTTTTGCGCAATACCGTGCCCGCTGGTGAAGCAGCAGGCTGTAACGCGAAGTGGCCTGGCGGCATTCTGCGTGTCATAGGTACTGCCGGGATGACTGTCCCGCATTCGCGGCTGTTGAGGCACAAAAGCGGGTGTGGCGGGACCCTCCTCTCCCACGCTATTTTTGTGCTTGAACACATCGAACTTTGTGTGATTACGGCATATCGCGGTGAGACTGTTGTGCTCTTGAGACCGACGTCAACTTCATGGATGCAAGGAACAACTCATCCTCCTTCGAAGTCAGTGTCACCCTCACTCCCATCCCTCTCAGAGACACCGCTTAGGGGCAGGTTCTTACTCTCATCGTCGTCAGAGTCCACGATATCCGAGAGCTCATCCCTTCGCTCCGCCGTCCAGTCAGTGTCGAAGACGCCTCTCCGGCACGCCCTCACTTCGTGCACCGCGCGTATCGGAGTCTCCCGCTCCGTTTTCAAGCAAAACACGTCGGCAGTTGCAGCCATCACGCCCTCATTACTCTCCACTGACAACCGCTCCTGCACTTCCATCTCTCGTGCGGCCGTCGGGGTGGCCCCGAATGCCTAAGCACCAAACCGATACTCCTCCATCAACAACGAAACCTAATGAACACTGTGGGGGAAACCCCCTGTCCTCGAGTGACACGGGCCCCGGTACAAACCGGGAACGGGTCGCGAACAACCATGTAACACCTCCTAGAGGAGTAGCGTGTGACGCCCCCCCTTGGGCGGCTGTCCAGGGAGCCAGAGAGCCACACACGAAGCGACCCCTCTGGGGGGGTGCGTGGTGATGAGCACCCGATCGAACCCCATTGAGGGGCCTGCCACAGATGAGGGAGACACGCGTCTCCTCGGGCAGTCTGGAGGGACCGGGAAGCTTGTGAAAGCTTCTGTAACCCGAGCGTACGCCGCACCAAGATCAGATCTCGGCCAGGGATAATATCGAACCGAAATTCTATCCGGTAAAACTGAAAAGTCTTGGGTACAGTCCTGAGATACTTTTTGTGGATAACTCCTGAGCTCTAGGAAGTCTTAGTGACATTTCTCCTTCTGCCCCGAGACGGGCGGGGGTCGTCTTCCAGTGGAAGGGTTGTCGATGATGCTGGGCAGGGGCCACCAGAGGCTCGTAACTGAGACCGTGGCCCGTTGAGTAGGGGTCCTCCCATGGCGACTTTTGGCGGTCGGGATTTTGCACGTCCTGGTTCTTGCTTCTGAAGGTATAAGAGGGAATGTGTTGCGGTCATCCTGCGTCTTAGAATAAATCAGCATTGCGTTTGCGTTACTTCCGGCATTCTTGTGCGCTCCGCGCCCTATGATCCAGGCGTTTGTGTTGCTTCTCCTTTGCCCCGCTCCGAATCCCGTGCTGGGCCTTCCGACGGGGCTATACCCCGTCAGCTTTGAGGGCAGTAACCACTAAAAACATCACCAGTTAGCAAACGTAAAAATGCACTGTACCGACCATGCAAGGCAAGGACGTCCGTGGCAAGTGCGAGCGGTAAGTTGGTTGACTTAACCCAGCAATGGGCGATTGTCGAAGGATCAACTTCCTCCCACTCGTCGCAAACGATCTCGGACGCATCTTTAAGCGTGGCGAATGATCCGTTTCTGAAATCACGGATCTCTGCCGGTTCCGCACGCACGCGTGACCGGCGGCAGTTCAGTGGCGCGGAATCAGGGGGCGCGGGTTAGTCCGTGGGACATCCCCAGAGACCACGACCAGCCGCCGCCGCAGGCCGGTTGTTGATACTTCCGGCAGCGGCTGCTCCTGCTGCTGAGAAAGCTCCTGAGAGACGCGCGGCACCGCTCTCTCCGCCGCCCGCCACTCCACTCGACAAATTTCGCGCAGCCCGCCACACCGCGATCCGCGCGGCGCGATCCACGCTGCGTGCCGCCCGTCGCACTCCAGTCCGTGCAGCGCGCCGCTCCGCACTGCAGTCCGCCCACTGCACCCCGAGCCGTGCAGCACTCCGCGCCGCGAATAGATGTGCGATGTGCGCCGCGCTCATAGTGGCTTGTGAATGGTCGCCAACTGGCGCCTACCAACCTTCCGCCAAGAGCCATGGCCCAAAATGAGGTTTCTTCATTGACATGAACGCTGACGGCACTTCACCAGCGCGCGCGGCGCCGATTGACCCCCCGAGAACCCCGAAACTCGGTGCCGTGGTGGCAGGCTTCAGAACCGTCTAGGACTCGAAAGTGGGGAGCAGCCCAAAAGCCCTCACCGCGGCTGAAGTACGCACATCCGCCTTAGTCGGCCGGAGGACGTTCGCCGGCGCAGGTGCGCTTTTTGTGGCCTCAAGCGTGTACACTTGCAGATCCAACAGCCGCGATTTGTACCTTCTTTTCAGAAAAGAGGATTTATGCGGGTCCACGTTGTGCAGACTGTGGCGAGCCGCCCAGGATTGGATGAATTTTGGGGACCCCTTACTTGAGATAATCCCGGTTCCGCCTCAATCTGCCGGTCCCTGGCCTTCAGAAAACCACCAGACACCGGAAAGTGCCTCACGCCCACCCACTGCAAGGGGCGATACCAGTCCCATGAACCCTTGGAGAAGGACTGAAAGTAGGAAGAACGCAAGCTCGTTGCCGACAGGTCCTCGGACTCCGATGCCCGCCACTGGCACTCGCTGAGCTTCTTGTATTTTTCTCGAGCCGCCGGAAAACTGATGCTGAGCCAAAATTCGAAAGGGTTCCGGACCAGGCGTGGCCGGCGTCCTCGATGCTGGAACAAGATGAATTTTCTCATAGCGGGATGGGCGTACGAGGCTTGCGCCCCTCAGTCGAACCCGGGCTCCCGATACAATGACTGGATACGCCCGCGCCACGCTGAAAACCACCACGTCCACGGCCCGCTCCTCCACGTTATATCTATCACAATGATGTACACAAGGCTTCCAACGCATCCGTGATAATGTCTTCTTGTCGACGCAGGCCGTTGAAAAAACCGGAAAACTTGCTTGTTTGGCGTCTTTTGGCTCTTTTATGATTTCAGAGGTAGTCATCATGGCTCGCAATGAAGATGAGACTGCGATGAGTCCTTTTGTGCTGTCATTAAGTTCTGATGACGGCAGGAAGTGCCCAACAAGAGGTATTCAGAAACCGGATCTGTTGATCCAAATCGAATCATATGATCTAGTCGGGGGAATAGATCCTAACTTTTCTTGTCCATGATCTATCGTGGACCGGTCTCGTACAGAGAGACACGCAGCATGGCTGGTGTCTCTCTCCAGGAAGACAGAGTAGAGTGCAGGGATGCTGGCCATTTCCTCTTTCTTTTCATGGCTGGCTGCACGCCTGAGATGAGTAGCATGGTGTACAGGCTCCGGGAAGCGTCTGCCCATGAGTACAGCAACTGCGCTTCCGCATTGTCATATGGGATGGAACTTTCGTAAACTCTAAGAGGTTCTACCTCTTGCTTCGTGCTTCTGCAGTTTTCTCGCGGTCGCCAGTCGACGTACCTTTAGCCCCTGCATATGCAGGGGGGCTGGGTGAGAATAAAATGTGGAGGCGGTGGGATAGGATATACATGTGTGTGCTCGTGCTGAGTGTGTTGAACCTTAGAGGGAAGAGGGGACGGCCGACCACGGTGGAGTGGTTGAGTGGCTTGGGATGGTGTTTGTGTGCCAAGGTGCCTTGTTGGTCGTCTCTCCAATGCGCCCCTCTCCCCATCAAGGGAACGCCTCACGTACTTCAAGTCGGAGCACTCATGCCCACCTCGCGCACACGCTCGCACACCCTCTAAATATGAACGCTCACCAGATCAAAGAATGAAGGATCAAGGCAAAGTGCACACAAATCAAGGCATCAGAAGCGCAAGAACAGAACATGTGATATCGCAAGACGTTCACTCGGAATGGCACCAGTCCAGATTTCTGAGGCACTAACGGTTTCCAGTATGCGAGTAAGTCGCATGAGTGGCCGAGTGCAACGTATGGCCGCCACTCTTACTAGGCGTGACCTTCGGGTCTCGTCCGGGAGTTGGAGGTTCGAACTCCTGCAAAAACATTTTACGGCAGCGGCGACACGGCTTACGGCGGTGAGAAGTATGACGTTCCACGCGTGCATCACTGTCCCAACATCCCGTCCATGCATGCCAGATCTATAGTTGGCTCCGGTGCGCGAGTTGTTTCTAGTAGCAATGAGCGACACAACTCGCGCACCGGGGCCAGGGGGGGTGGCAGGATCAAGCAAAAAGTGGAGCAAGTCAGAGTACGACGGAAAAGGATGACGAAAACATTTATTACATCAGGCATGCATAGATTTGTGGTAAGGTCAGTGATGAACGAGCGTAGCAAAGACATAGGGGAAAAGAAAGGGACAGCAGGGACGCACGCGCATGCGTTCGGCGAAGTACAAGATTGAACCGAGACTTCTGGGACTACCACCGCGGCGGTGGAGAGTTTGTTCGTCGACGTCGTGTCGACGACGATAGTGATGTGGATGCGGTGACGTCGACGGTGTGGCCGGAGCGGCCGGCAGCAGATATGCAGCGGCCATCCGAGGTCGAATGACATAGGCATCGAACTACTGCGGGGAGCCCCTAGAATTGGTGCGTGGGGGAAAGCACCGCCAACGCACGGGGTGGCGATGTAAAATGGCCGTTCTCGAGTTTTTGGCAGGGGGGGACAGCCGATCAGGTGGCACACACCGAAACCAATGGCCCATTCCAGCCATGTGGGGGTGGGTGGGCGCGTCCCAAATTGGAGCTCCGGGCCGCGGCCGCGACCGACGCGCGGGGCGGCGGTGTAAAATGGCTGTTTTCGGGTCTCTGGCAGGGGGGGCCAGCCGATCAGGTGGCGCACTCCGCGACTGATCGCCACTTCCAGCCAGATGGACGTGGGGGGCCAGCTGACACGACACGATTATTACCGGGCAGGGACGGCGACAACATGAAACTCCTGGGAGCCCGCGCTGGGCATCGGAAACAGCACGAACCGTGGAAGAACTGTCTGACTCTAAAAGCATCTGGAAGAATGACGTGTCAATCCAGCAAGAGGACAAGGGCCTCGAATGAAGATCCGACAAAATTCTCAGATCTCAACGATGGACACGAGTGGCCTGGTTTGGCAGCTGATTTGCACATCTGCGATATATCCATATCTGAAGTGTTGCGAGGCACCAAACCTACTCGCAGCCTCCTCGCTTGATTGGAGTTGCCCGATCCGGGCTTTTTCAAACACTGATTTGGCTCGTCAAAAACACACAACCGGAATCGGCCGTCCTGGACTTGGCCGATGTCAGCAAAGGCGCCTGTGCCCAATCTGGAATGTGCTGGCACGTGTGGGCAGGCTTGCGTCATTTGTGGGCCAGAGTCGCACCAATTCTGTCAACTGTCGTCTGCGCAACTGGGCGCCGCTGACCTCCCCAACTGGTTGGCCTGGCAGACCGAACCCTCGCGTCGGCGCGTTCCACTCGTTACGAGGGCCACAGTCCACTCCGTAGTGATGGCTTCTTTGTCAGAGGGCTTGGTTGCCGAGCCGTCTTGGAATCGTTCACTGCGCCGAGTCTTGTGCGTGTAGTGTTTGGAAGGACCTCGTCTCGTGGCGTGACCGAAGAGACATGCCTGTCAAAGTGCGCGCCGACGTCGTCGAGGCGGCGGCAACCTTTTGTGCTTGTGTCGCACACTTTCCGTCGGACTGCAACCTCATTGGAAATTTTCTTGCGATGGACGGGCGACGACACTGCTGATCTTCACAAACCAATCAGTCTGCTCAGAGTGCGAGCAGCATGATGGCAGTCTGATGTCATTCCGCTCTCACGTGCCTGCCTTTGAGAGGTGGATGGCCTGGGGAAGGCCACGTATGACATTTTCGGACTCGACGCGATGTCACAGACCCGAGCACTGAGATGTCTGCTCGAAACGAGATAAATGCGATTCTTCGCGATGTCGGCGCTCCCCGAAGAGTCCTGGAATTAGTCAACATGAGCCGGTCACCACTTCCCTTGCATATTCAAAAGTTTAATGTTCATGGATGTTGAGTTGTACTTGTGCTATATGTCAATCTCGGTCCACTAGTGCCTCATTCGGGGATCAGCAATAGCAGTGTGCATGTTGTCCACGGATGTCTGTCGTTTCACGACGAAGAAAAAATCACAACAATGGTGTGGTTGGACTGACTGACACGAGGCCAATCCCGGGACGATCTCGGCAGACCCTTCTCATGACTTCTATAAAAACATGCCACGCTACCATTTGCGATCGAGTCTCAGGGATAGTCCTATGGCAGTCTGCCTAGTTTTGGCCAATCTGAACAGGAGCATATGCACTCATGTGCTTTCGAAAGTTTTTGTAACCCCACAATTATCTCGTATTACCCCGGAAAACTTCACAGCAAGTCGGCGGCTAAATAGAACTGAAACTGAAGTTTGTACAAGAACCCTGCGGCGGTCGGCGGCCCACGCTTCAACCGTTGCACCGCACACCCCCCCCTCACCCCTGACCGACCCCATCACCACCGCCCACGTCACTCTACCCATGGCACGCATCCGTCGTTCTTAATCTCGCACCGAACGCTTCACCGAGGTATGTGGCCATGGCGCACGCACCAGGGGGCCGGCACTACTCTTCTTGTTTCTGGGAGTCGGGGCCGGAACGGGGAGGGTGGGGGGTCGTGGGTGCGCGATGAATGGGCGGAGGCACACTCGGTCATCTTGCGCTGGTTGTCTCTCTGTTTCTCGCATGTAACTGTTGTCCCTCTCCGACTTGCACACGATCTTGGCGTGACCATGGCGCAAGATCAGCTTATACTCATACTGGACACGTCCTTGTGGCCCTGCCTCTCCCCTTGTGTTGCCCGTTCTTCGTGTGTACTTGTAAGGGACATCGTGAATTTCGGTTGCCGCTGGGTTTGGTTCTCTTCCTGGCGACGTGGACGGCGGAAGAGGGGGGGGGAAGGGCGTGAAGTATCAAATATTCTTTTACATTGATTCTTGCGACAGAAAAAGCACAGGCAGAAGCGCCGTTCTTCCTTTCCAAGGTCGCTCACCCCCCTACGTGCGAAGTCTTTCCCCCGACTTTTTCGGTCCGCAAGCAAGGATCCCAAAGGTTGTGGCACTTGCGCAGGGCGGCAGGAGCGAGTCGAAGCCGAAGTCGACGGTACGCTTTTGAAGACTCACGGCAGATGAGCTATCGAATTACTGGTGCAAGGACTGCTTGCCCGCGGCTGCCGCTGCCCCGTCGATGCCGAGCAGCCCCGAGCAGGCGCCCGAGGTGGGGCCGGCTACCGTGGGACTTGTGCGGGCGGGTGTGCTGTCGTTTTTCCTGTGGCCACCGCTGCCCCGCTGGCGCTGCGCAGCTCCGCGCGTGTGCAAAAATCCAGATTGGTGCGCGCTGGCCTGCTGTCGTTTTGCCTGTTTCTCGCCTCTTGCTTGACTGCTGTTTTAGCGCCCAGAACTATCTGATTTCTAATTGGCCACACTATTGCTGACCTCCGAAAAAGGGCGGTTGCAGAGTGGTTGCAATCATTCAACAGCGTACGTGGACCAATGGAAAGGCTAGGAATCATCTGAGTTCCTTACAGAGTCTCCCCATGCAGCTCTGCGGACTGGAAATGCACATCAGGATCTCAAGAAATCTTAAGAAGTTTGTTGATCTCATGAGAAATCACAGGTCTGGCCCTCCATGAACTCTTCAGGCCCAAGCAAGCGGCCCAAAAATCTCAGGAAATCTCATTGTGGGTTGGAATGGCTCTGCGTGACTCCCGGAAGTCACGGTGATTGGCTTGCAAGATTACTGGCGGCAACGCTCAGCCAATAGTTCGATCGTTGCTTGTCGAACAGCAAATCCGACTTCATTTCTACGCCCTGTCGTCGGCTCTGCCTCCCTTCTCTCTGCAACCGCCAATTTTTGGAGGTTAGCAATAGCTAGTGTCAGTAAAGACATTTTTTTTCTGAGATTGCCCCTCTCTGAGACGACGTCACACCCGTGGCTTCATGTGGCACGACTGCCCGATTGGTTTCGCCTCGCGGAAAGTGCTCCTCCCCACCGCTACTTCGTAAGAAGGAAGGGTGGTGTGCAAGACACAGTGGCGCTCGTGATTTGCCGACAGTATGCCAGAACCACTCTCAATTCGGACCTGTCCATACCTGGGGCTCTCGGCTTTCCACGGCTTGTGCCCATGCAGAAGCCGACGGGGATGCGCGAGTGGGGCAGGGAAGGATGCTGGCAGAGCTCTCGAGAGGGGAGAGCGGCAGGCGATGCCGTGGCCGCTGAGCGGCCGCAGTATGGGTGCTGTCACTTCGCCGCCGCTGCTCTGGGCGGAGCGCTGCAAAGGCCGCACAATGGGAGTAGCTTGGCGCCGGCTGAGTGCGGCGGCCGCCGCGGGGCACAAGGGTCCGCGACGGCGGCCGCCGCTCACCAGTCATAAGCTCGTTTGCATTCGTCGGTTGCGCGGTGCTCAGCCGCGGCCGCCACCCAGCTATGGCGTCCACGACGGCTCTCTTCTGCGGCCAACGCTGAATAAGATAGTATACGGTGGCTTCCGAGTCGTTCAAGCGTCGACGAAGGAAGCCGCCGCCGACCAACCTTGTGACAGCACTCCCAGAGAGCCCCACCCAGTATGGGGGGAACGCGGGCCAGACCGTGTCGTCGGGTAGTCCTGTCGGGGAATACACGCCCCGGAAGGAAACCCCTAAGAGCACACACGCACGGCTGCGACCGGGGGAAGGCTCCCCGAGTGTGAAACACGAGTTGTGTGACCGGAAGTTTACTTTCCCAGGTCGAGGGCTCCAAGGCCGTCCCCACGCCTCGCCCTCTTATACCCCTCTAGACCCCCTCTCGGACGACCCACCCGCTCGCCCCCCTCCCAGAACCCCACGGAAGTCACCCCACCCATACCCTCCCCCCAGGGCCCACGGGGCCAGACTCTCGGAAGGGCGCCGAAGCTTCTGGCACCGCTTTAAGGCAGGGCGCTGAGGGTAGATACGTGGCACCCCGGGCTGCCCCAGTGTCCGGCACTCGGTGAAAACCTCGTCGAAGGCCTTAGTAGGGCTTGCAAGAATTAGGGCCCGTAAGTGGGGGCCCCGTTCACTGGGACGTAGTGGCCCGAGGGAACAGGCATTGAGATGCTTACAGTAGTGAGTCACGAGCGACTCACAAGTGAATCACTACCGGGGGGTTGGGAGTGCGCGCTAGTTGGGCATGCTGCTCTCGGGAGGGCCGGGGGTCGTTTCGGAGCGAACTGGGACCGACCGGCTGACGTCCCGAATCCACGTGTCCCCTCGTGAGTAGGGGGGATCTGGTTCCCGGAGTCGGGGCCAGGTGTCCTGCGGTCACGAACCACAGGCTCATCTGCCGTCAGCGGGTGCGGCGGTGCACGGCGGTGGCGGACATGCAACCTCTGCGTTCCCGACGGCGCTCGGAGGAGGCTGACGCACTCTATGATCCCCTGCGGCGGCCGCCACGTCAGGCAAGAGTCCATGAAGGCGGCCTCCGCCTACGAACCACACGTTTGGGTGCCGTCTTCGAGTACAGCGGCGCTCGGCGGCGGCCGCCGCACATCAAGGTCGAGTGCAGAGGCCGCCACGTCGTGCAAAGGTCCACGAAGGCAGAAGCCGCCCACAAAACACAGGCTCAGCAGCCGTCGGCGTATGTGGCGGTGATCGGCAGCGGCCACCACACATTATGGTCGAGTGCGGAGGCCGCCATGTCTAGGAAGCTTCCACTCCGGCGGCCGCCGCCGACCACCCACACGCTCGGCTGCCCTTGGCGTGTGCAGCGCTTCTCGGAGGCGGCCTCCGTGCTACCTCTGCGAGCCCGACGGCGCTCGAGGGAGGCTGACGCACTTTATGATCCCCTGCGGCGGCCACCACGTCAGACAAGAGTCCACGACGGCGGCAGCCGCCGACGAACCACACGCTCGGGTGCCGTCGACGATTGCAGCGGCGCTCGGCGGCGGCCGCCGCACATCAAGGTCGAGTGCGGCGGCCGCCGCGTCGTACAAGTGTCCACGACAGCGGCCGCCGCCGACGAACCGCAAGCTCGGGCTGCCGTCGGCGGGTGCCGCGGACATCGACGGCGGCCACCATCGCGCCACGGTGTGCGTGAAGGCACTCTTCGGCGGCCGTCGCGTATCCAGGTTCACCGCGGCGGTCGTCGCGTGGTAAAAGAGTCCACGACAGCCGCCTCCCAATCTTGGCGTGCCTGAGAGGGTTCGGAGGCGGCCGCCGCATATCAAGGATACGTGCTGCGGCCGCCGCGGCGTAAGGAACTCGAGGACGGCGGCGGCCGCGGACCAAGCACGAGCTCGTTTGCTGCTGTCGGGTGCGCAGGTGCTCGGCGGCGGCCAGGAATCAACCTAGCGTGCGCGATGATTCTCGGAGGCCGCTGCCGATATTTAATGACGAGTGAGGCGGCCACCGTGTCGTACGAGTGTTCACGAAGGCTGTTATCTTCCAAAGAACACAATCTTGGCCGCCGCTGTCGAGTGTGTGCTCGGTGGCGGCCGCCGCTCAACTACGACATTCTTGACGGCACTCGGATGCGGCCACCGCGTCTCACTGTCGAAGACGGCGGCCGACACGGCAGACAGGTGTCCACGACGGCGGCCGCCGCCCACAACGGCGATAGCGACAGCCGCTGTCGGATGCGGAAGCACTTTTTGGCTGCCGCCGAGCAACTACGAACTTCGTGACGGCTCTCGGCGGCGCCCGTCGCACGTCAAAGACAATTTCTGCAGTCGCCGCTGCCGCCCCAAGCACGTCACCTGTGACATGCTGTATTGGTAAATCTGATGAGACGTAGGCTAATACGTAGGAAGAAAACAAGAAAAACCATACCAACAGAACATCATCATTCAACGTACGGATCCAGTAACTGACCGCGCTGCGCAAAAGCATGCGCACAGATGTCCTCACGAAACGCTTCATGCTCCTCACGGAACTTGGCCTCACTGGTGGCCACTAGAATGCGCATAAAGTCGCTCATGGGCGCTACAGCGGCGGCTCCGACTTCAGGTGGTGCATAGCCAAGCGCCCCACCCAGGTCTTCCGGCCCCTTCGCGGCAGCACCGGCTCGGCCTCCATCCGCGGCCCCTCTTGCTCCGGCACCCCTGGCCTCTTCCCCTCCCTCTCCGGCACCTTCGGGAACACCGCCTCAGAAGCCCGCCCCTTTGACGGCACGAGCTCCAAAACCAG
>Ga0209295_1000765_pt1 | contig 13106 bp, 12 predicted proteins | sample Porto_5metaG_FD_187428 | JGI IMG/M metagenome (GOLD analysis project Ga0209295, IMG submission 187428) | Marine algal microbial communities from Porto, Portugal - Porto_5 metaG (SPAdes) (version 2) | ecosystem: Host-associated > Algae > Red algae > Unclassified | place: Portugal: Porto... | reverse complement strand
GGCTCTGGCACTCGTGGGTTCGATTCCCATCAATCGCCCCATTTTATTATTGGGCTATAGCCAAGCGGTAAGGCAACGGACTTTGACTCCGTCATGCGTTGGTTCGAATCCAGCTAGCCCAGTTGATATGCGGAAGTAGTTCAGTGGTAGAACACCACCTTGCCAAGGTGGGGGTCGCGGGTTCGAATCCCGTCTTCCGCTCCAATTATGGCGGCATAGCCAAGTGGTAAGGCAGAGGTCTGCAAAACCTTTATCCCCGGTTCAAATCCGGGTGTCGCCTTTTTTGAAAAGACTGCCGGGGTGGTGGAATTGGCAGACACACAGGACTTAAAATCCTGCGGTAGGTGACTACCGTGCCGGTTCAAGTCCGGCCCTCGGCACCATTTTTTATTATTATAAGTTGCGCTCTTTAATGATCATGCCGGTGTGGCGGAATTGGCAGACGCGCACGACTCAAAATCGTGTTCCTCACGGAGTGCCGGTTCGACCCCGGCCACCGGTATTTTTAGATTAATTTATGCTAAGATTAATTATTCAAAAAAGCTCATGAATCCTTTATCTTAAAGGATTTTTGAGCTTTTTATTTTTTTGAACTATACGATAGAAACCGATAGAATTTCAAATCATTTTACACATTTTTTACACAATCATATTCTCGAAAGTATTAATTGTTCCAAGCTCGTCTTTTTCTCGTAACTCTTTAATGACGTGAGTGTATGCCCTTAACTTTGTATCAATGTCACCATGTCCAAGTCTTTCACTTACATAATAAATTGAAACTTTTTTATACAACAATAAGCTGGCATGAGTATGCCGTAATCCGTGCATGGTAATTGGATCTATCCGAAGATCAGTTAATATATTTCTTAACAGCTTATTTGCATTAGTATTGCTGATTACTTTGTATTTGGAAGATGGGCTATAAAAGACTAACTGATGAATATTAGTAGGAATACTTTTAAATAGCTCTTTAAAATGTCCCATGGTCTTGCCATCCATTTTAATTGTTCGATTTGATTGCTCATTTTTTGTTGGACCAAACCCTTCAGGATGTCTTTTCAAATAGCCCCAAGTTTTATTGATTTTGATTGTATTATTAACAAAATCAAAATCGTTTCTCGTTAACCCTACAAGCTCTCCAAAGCGCATTCCTGATGTTAAACCTAGTAAAAGTAAGGAATAACCCAATCCTTTTTCAAGACGCTTCCAGATCTCTTTTAACAACAATTCACTTTCTTTCTAGTGTAAGTACTTTTCATCAGGTTTTTTAGCAAGCGTTGTAAAGGTTATTTTAGCATTTCTTGTAAAGTCACGATGTATGATTTGTTCATCCACTGCATCCTTCACACAAGCACGGATATGGGTATTGACCTTTTCAACGGTTTCCTTAGCTTTATTAGAACCGAATTCATTGATAAACATCTGATAATCATATCTAGTGATTTCCTGCAATGGTTTACTGCCGAAAAATGTTCTTATTGCCCTAGATGTGTATTCATAATGCATACGAGTAGTAACACTTATATTTGTCTTATAAAGATTCACCCATTTGTCAAAATACTCATCTATTGGAACTGGAGTTAGGTGCGGAAGCAAACCTTAGCTTAGTTTTGATTCTATTTCTGCAGCTGCTATTTGAGCTTCTTTCTTTGTGCGAAATCCTCCTTTACGAATAGATTTTGATTTTCCATTTACAGTACGACTGACGGTAAACTGATATGTTTTACCTCTCTTTTGAATGCTAGCCATATTATCCCCTCACTTTTAAAATAGGGGTAGACAGCCGAAATAGGTTACCCCTATCTTAACAAGTCTTATTTAAATTTTGTAATTACACTGTATGAATAATTTTTAGCTGCTGAATATTTGTTGAAAATTCCTCTCCAAAAACTCAGCCATTTTTGTAGCTTGAAAACACCATGTTTGCCCCTTTGTTCTTGGATAATAGACAAACCCGCCATATTCCACATCAAGTAATGTTCCAAACTTTTTTGGATAAAGTATATTCTCTTTAATCCATTCATGTTTTCTATTAATTCTTACTTCAAGATCTCTGATAAAACGCTCAGGCGTCAAGTATAGGTAGATCAACTGCATTGTTGGACTATCGATAATATATTGGCGTACTGGGCGTTTTTTGTATGTAAAATTTGAAGGAGGACTAATTAAATGAAGAATATTTCACTAGCATTTTCTGATGCGGAATCGACAGAAAGAATGGAGCAAGTTCAAAGAACAAGGCAAAAGTGGATTGAAGAAGGTGAGCAGCTTTTAAAGTGGCGAGAAAAGTTAGGGTTATCAAGAGCATTTATTGCTCTCGAGTAACGGGAGTGAACTATGGAAGAATAACCAGGATAGAGTTTGGGGAACCAGTCAAAGAAGCAAAGTTAATAAGGCAGGTATATAAATTGACATTAGAAAAAGTAGAAATACTAGAAATACTAAGAGCGATGGATAGAGATAGAGTATTAAAAAGAACTGGAATCATATCATCTTTATATTCTCTTAACTAGGTCAGGGGGCTAATCAATCACTGAGCGTCAATAATGATTAGTCCTCTCTGAAACTGATATTAGTTCTAATTACATTTAAACTAGGTGTAAGGGAAGGAATTTGTATCGTTTTATAAAAACGAAGAGAACGTGATAAAATCAAGGCTTTTATAAGGGAATAAATTAAACGATAAAAGTCTTGACAATCAAGGGATTAGGAACCGTTGATTTCTCAATGTCCTGAAAAATTATAACACGTGGATTTCCAAAGGATGTTTAATAAAGCAAAATCAGCTGTAATACTATTTGTTTACGCATTTTTCAACAAAATATGTGATATAGCTCAAAAATCCGAGTAATAAAAGTAGTTGTGGGAGGAGTATGTAGTTTTCTATTCTATTACTTTTTCATCGATCATATTTCATATGTCTGTCAAATGTTTTTTTGAACTCAGATATAGCCTCACGGGCAATATTCAATAGACCCTTAGCAAAAGCAAAGTGTGTTTTTACAAGTTTACTTTCTTTTGTGTATTTCTACACGTCAATAGGTAAATCTTTTAAAAAATTAAATTTGATATAATGGATCAGGATATATTTGGGTATTATAACCAGAAATATTAAAAAGTAGGTGTTTATTGTTGTCCGAGTTTAAAATAAAAATATCTAATTTTAGATCTATTTTCAACCTTACAGTGGATTGTAAAAACGGGGAACTTTTAATAGTTTTCGGTCCTAATAACATTGTAAAAACAAATTTTTTAAGAGCGCTTGATTTATTCTTTTATTTAGATAAAGATAAGTTCAATCATGAAATTGATATTCCATACCACATTGCGGAGGGTTCTTACGGAGGCGGTAGTAAGTCCCAAATTACTGTGGAATTCGGTAATCAATCTGGGGATATTTATACTATTACAACTAAGTATTCCAGAAGTAGAAGTGAGAACATTTTTCAAATGAATGGGAAAAAAATACGACAGAACTCAGTATTGTTGAAATAAAAGGTTTTTTATCAAATTTTAAATTTACTTATATTCAATCAAATAATATAGATTTACCTAGTCTTATAGCTACATATTTTACTGATGAAATTTTACCTGGTTTGGACAGGCTCCGGAGAAGACAGACAGAGCTATTAACATCATTAAATGAATTTATGTTAAAATCCAAACAATTGGAGCGTTATTTAGTGATCAACCATATGAAGCAGTCCAAAATTAAGCCGCTTGTACATCAATAGGAAAAGCAACCATTAAATGGTTGTATAAAATTTTAAGGTATTTAAAAGATTTGGAAATACCAATGATGTCTTCATAACATTCACTTAGGCTATTGGTGGCAAGGACAATAAGCGATTAAAATCTCCAAAAGAAAATAGAGAAGTTTGCACAAGGATTAGGAACATTTTCCTTTACATATTGACCAATTGAAAAAGAATATTGTGAATAATGGTCAGAACAATTTGTAAAAAACAGATAGCTTCGAAATGTCTTGGAGGGAGAACTATGTCAATAGATATGGAAAGTTTAGTAAAAGGCGAAAAATATAATCGTGATGCGCTAGCTTCATTATGGGGTTACAAAAAACGCCAAGCGATAAGCCGTGGCATTGTTACACCAGCAAATCAGAAAATAATTATTTTATTTGTAACTAAAATAAAGCAAAAATCCGATACTCAGTATCAGGATTACTTTATTGAAGAAGGCTTGTTGCATTTGGAAGGAGAAACAAGCCATACGAATGATGAAAGGCTTATTAATGCTGGATCCCAGAATGATTCTATTTATTTATTTTACAGAGAAATACATCATACCCCATTTATCTATTATGGTAGGGTATTTTTAGTTGACTATAAAGTTTATGCTGATAAGCCCTCAATTTTTATTTTATCAACAACCAAAAGTATGGCAGTAGGCGCTAGGGCTTACGCAACTGAAATGAACAAGACAAGTTTGATTGAAGATGATTTTATACCTGACCAGGAAGGCGCAAAAAGAGTCAAAACACATGTAAGTTATGAAAGGAGTTTAAAAAACCGAGCAAAGGCAATCGAAATACATGGGACGGTTTGCAAAGCATGTGGTTTTGACTTTAATTTGTTTTACGGAAGAGATTTGGCTTTCCATTTTATCGAAATCCATCATGTAATCCAACTTTCGGAACTTCGGGAGGGAACAAGTATTAATCCTGAAACTGATTTGGTTCCTCTATGTTCAAACTGCCACAGTATGATTCATCGTAAAAGGGAAAGTACCCTGTCGGTAGAAGAGCTAACAATGGCGATTGAAAAAAGAAGGAAGCAAGTGCTATTAAAATTATAAAAGACCTAGTTGGAATTCCTTATCAAAGGGGTTCCATTTTTATCATGATAGATATTAATCATTTCTTCCTTTTTAGAGACTCCAGCAGAAAAGATTTAGACTGAACGCAAATGATTTCGCTCAACTACAGAGAAATAGTGCAGATCCGGTTATCTACTTCATAATTTCCTCCAATATACAATCATCTGAAAAAGTTGAAGGCATGACATGGTTAATAATTAAAATGATTTTTCTCCTAGAATACCAATTTCTTAAAGAATTGTAGTAAAATTATTATTATATGGCTAGGGCGTAATATTTGCACCGGGAAATAGTGCCCATTAGAAATAGAGGTGGGAAATCCTAATGGGCATAACTGTAACGATGCTCTTTAAATCCTTTAAAACTGGGAGAATTGGTGGCACTCAATGAAGCCATCATTGAAAATATGCCCGAACAAATAATAGATTTTAAAAAATAGAAAGAGAGGTTAATAATAATAGATATGAACCTGATAAATGTTATGAACGATTTTTCTTCCCCAAAGTATGATGAGCATCGAATGGCAGTCGAAAGGTTGCGTAAAAAAGGACGGGACTGGAATTTTATTAAATATTACGGCAAGCATGATGTAGAGGGGCTAAAATATAAACTTGAATTATTACAAGAAGCCGATCAGATTCCCGAAGATTTGAATGCACAAATGTGGATGGCGATCGTAGATTTTTTGCGTGAGGCAGAAGAGCGAGAACAGTTGATTGAAGAGAAAATTGCCAATAATCGTATTTTAAGTCGTCGGATAGATAATGATTTGACGATTCCTACTAGCGCTGCAAGTAGCTGGATATTATATAAGAACAAGTTAATCCAACAACGTTGGACTGATGAATCGATAAAAGATGTTGAAAATACAACAATCAGTATTTTAAGAAAGCTCCGGGTAGAGACAGAGAATCCGATAAAAGGTTTAACCATTGGTCATGTGCAGTCAGGTAAAACAGCAAGTATGGCTGCATTAATGGCAATGGCAGCTGATTGGGAGTTTAATTTATTCATCGTTTTATCCGGAACAATTGAAAATTTGCGTAAACAAACAGAAGAACGTCTCATGGATGACTTGAAAAATCCAGGAAATCTTTCTTGGGAACGTTTAAGTCAGCTTTCATTAAAGCCGGGTTCTTCCCATAAAGTCAGCAGTCTTTTATTGAATGAAAGGTCACGTGACCGTTACTTAAATGTATGCTTGAAAAATAAGACACGATTAAATGATTTAATTCAATGGTTAAAAGAAGATGGAAAAAAGCTTTCTCAAATGCGTATTTTGATTATTGATGATGAATCCGACCAAGGTGGAATAAATACAAATGATGTAAATGATTCCTTGGCGGAACGAACAGCATTGAATAAAGCAATTGTAGAACTCGTGAATATTCAAGCAAATGATGGTTCGAAACCATTGAGTATGAATTACGTCAGTTATACAGCTACACCTTATGCTAATTTTTTAAATGAAGCTTCACAAGAGTCCTTATACCCACGTGATTTTGTTGCTGTTCTAAATCCGGCGAAAGAATATTTTGGTGCCAAACAAATTTTTGGTTTAGACAATAATGAATATTATCGCGGGTTGCCAATTGTTCGTGAAATTACCATTAACGACCGTGATTTAGTAGTAGGTGGTATTCATAAAGGAGAGGAATCATATTTACCACAATCATTTGAAGATGCACTCCATTGGTTTTTATTAGCTACTTCCATTATGCGTTATCGTAAATATAAAAAGCCGATAAGTATGCTTGTCCATACGAGTCAAAAGCAAATACATCATCAAATTTTTGCTGATTTAATCAACTCGTATTTCAGAAGTACATCGAAAGCGCAAATTATTGAAAATTGTAAATTATTATATGAACAAGAGCAAAAAAAACTTACAAAAGAAGACTTTGAAATGGAGTTTGAAGTTTATCCAAATAAAGAGGATGTAAAAGATTATCCGCCATTTGAAAAAATTGAAGAAGAGCTAAAACGTTTAATCCGTCAATATCCTTCTCACATCAATGTGTTAGAAGATACAAAACGATTGGAATATCATGACGGATTACATTTATGCATCGATAACTGTGCAAATAATGGTATAACGGAAGATTTAGAGCATGTACGTTTAGTATATCCAGATCCAAAATCACCAAATTACCCTGCTCCAGCACCAGCATTTATTGTTATTGGTGGTAGTACATTATCGCGCGGTTTAACTATTGAGGGGTTAGTAAGCACATATTTCCTTCGTACGACCTCTCAGGCAGATACGTTACTTCAAATGGGGCGTTTCTTTGGTTATCGTAAAGGTTATGAAATGTTACCGCGTATTTGGCTAACAAAGGATACAGAAGCGAAATTTAGATTTATGGCTACCCTTGAGGAAGAATTACGTGAGGATATTGAAACATATATTTTAGAAGGTATGGATGCCAATGAATACGGACCAAAAATTAAAAACTCACCGAAAGTATCATGGTTGCGAATTACAGCAAAAAAACGTATGCAAAGTGCAGAGGAAATCGATTTGGACTTCTCTGGGACATCGAGTCAGACCATTGTATTTGATGATGATGCAGTTATTCAGAGACAAAATATCAATGTAACCGAACAATTTCTAAATTATTTAGGTTCGCCAAATGAAACACGGAATAATCGGGGTCTCTATTGGGTAGATGTGCCGTTCCAACAAATTATGGATGACTTTTTCCGTAAATTCACATTTAGTCAGAATAGTGAATTCTCTATTATTGAAACCTTTTTTAAATGGTATCAAAAGAAACAAACGGAAGCCGGTTTTACTAACTGGAATGTCGTTTTATCTAGCAGTGGTAAGTTAGATGATCTCACACATAAACAATGGATAGTCTGTGGTCGTGGTGTAGGGCTAGCTACACGTAGTCGTCGTGGATCGGCTACTGGCGAAAAAATTAATATTGGTGTGTTACGTACTCCATCTGATTTATATGCAGATATGACGAAAGAAATGTATGACTCTATTCCAGAGGAATTTAAGTTAACACAAGCTGGGAAAGCAAAGCGCGCACATATTGAAGATCAATTAGAAGAAATTGATCAAAAACAGCAAAAGAAAAGTGTTGTAAATGAAATACGTAAAGTTGCCGGTATTGGTTTAACACCTCAGCTACTTATATATCGTATTGATAAAGATTCAAAATTTGAAAAAAGACAAAGCCCAAATACAAAAGAAGCTGATAGACGTTATGACTTAAATGCTTCAGAAGATTTAATTGGTGTTAGTTTGTTTGTTCCGGGGTATCGTTCGGGCAAAAATTTAGCTACAAAATTGTCAATTCGAATTGAGAATCCAATGGGTGAGACTGAAACGGAAGAAGGAAATGAGTAATGCAAATTGAGATTGCAGAGATTGGGAAAATGTCCCAAACCGGCAGTTCATTATTAAAACTTATTCAGAATAACGATTTACCGATTTTAGATTTACTTGTCCGTGAAGCTGTGCAAAATAGTTTAGATGCGGGTATTCGTGTAGAAGGGCATGACTCTGTGTATGTGGACATTGGCATCAAGGATGTCAATGTCCCGAACTTTGCTAAACATTTGGATGGAATTACAGATCGATTAATCGAAAAGTATGGAGCCTCCCCACAAAAGGCGATTTATATTGAAGATGCCAATACAACCGGATTAACGGGTTCATTAGACTTTAAACGTTCACCAAATGGCAATATTTTTAAACTAATCTATGGGATTAGCATGGCACAAGAAACACCAGGTGCTGGCGGGTCTTGGGGATTAGGGAAAACTGTTTATTTCCGTATAGGCATTGGCTTAGTTGTTTACTATACACATATTTTAAATGACAATGGTTGTTACGAGCATCGTTTAGCTGTGACATTAGTAGAAAACGAGAAAATGCCGGATCCGATTATTCCAAGATCCGCCGGAAAAGTCCCGAGCGGAATTGCCTGGTGGGGACAACGGATATCATCTGATCAATATGATACTATTCCAATTACAGATCAAGTATTGATTCGAGATATTTTACAATCCTTATCTATTGAGCCGTTTGAGGGCGACCGTCTTGGTACAAAAATCATAATTCCATTTATTGATGAACAGCAGTTACTAATTAAGCACGAAATCAATCCAGATGAAAACAAGCCATGGGAATCAAATGTAGTCGATTATATACGAGTGGGAATGCAACGTTGGTATGCACCGCGCTTAGCTAATAAAAAATATTATTATGGAAAATATTTAGACGGGCATGTCAATGGAGAGAGGCTAGAAAAGGACGATTTTTTACCAGTATTCTTTGAGTTACAATTAATGTACAACGCAGCTGTACTCGGTGGTAATTCAAATCGTTATTTTATCAATGACATTCAAATTCGTAATTACTTTGAACACAATAAAGTAAATAACGCGGGGCGAGTAGCGTATAGGAAGTTCACGATGAAGGAGCTAGATATGCTAGCACCTTTAAATGGTCCGAGTCCATTTACATGTGTGAATAAGAAGAATCCGGATGTTGAGCAAAATGCTCCAATAATGGCTTATGCAAGAAGACCGGGAATGATTGTGAATTATGAAACAGATGGCGAATGGTGTAAAGGACTGGGTGCAACAGAAGAGAACGAATATTTAGTTGCTATTTTTGTGCCAAATTCCAATACGAAATTACTGAATCCAGAAAATGATGTCGTAGATTTAGAGGGCTATTTACGAAAAAGTGAGATGGCAGATCACACCACTTGGACAGACCTTATTATAAAAAGTAAACCGTTTGATATTGTTGAGAAAATTCGAGCACAAGCTCGCCGTAAAATCAAAGCGTCATTTGAAAATAAAAAAGAAGTGAAAGAAAAGCAATCTCTTAATAAACTAGCACGCAATGTTGGAAAGATGCTATTACCGCCGACCGGATTTGGACGTCGTGCTTCCAGTCGTAATCGAGCGGGCGGTCCGAAGTCCCCCACTATTAGAGGTAATCGTGGCAATAGTTTTACGATTGTATCACAAAAATATTTAGAAACTGGTACTTTAGAAGTTCATTTTCAATTGAAACTAGCAAAAAATGTTGCTGCTTTTACAATAGAGTTATATATTGCTTCCGAAGGTGGGAAAATCTCAGCAATGGATTGGGAATCAGTAGATAGTGTAGGGACACCATTCCCTGCACAAATTACGTACTATTCTTTCCCAAATACTATGGGTCTATTTGGGAGATCCTCTGCTCAAAAAAGTGACAGCAAAGTGTTGCATGCTATACGTATTGAGAAAAGCGAAGTGCCAGTTGAATGTTCAGGTATATTAGTATTCACTTGTACTGACCCTCATGTGCAAGTCGAAATGTTGATGAAGCCAGAAGGAAGTGTAGACAATGGCTAATAAGATTAGCATGCATCGACTTTATGATGAGGCTATGGAAGAATTGTTAGATGTCTCGATAGATTTCCAGTTCTTTTACAGGGGTGAAGATGGTAGAGAATATGTCCTCAATCAAACTGAAGACTATGAATATAAAACATTGTTGAGTAATGAAGATGATAGCTGGGACTATGTAGAAAATGGTTTTGGGCTCTCAGGCAATTTAAAACTAGGATGTCCATCCAGTTTGTTTGGACCAACACAATTGATAAATAGTGATGCCGAGTTAGGGATTGCGATGCAATGGCTGTCAAAGCAATCTTCTCAGCGCGGTGTTATCCCGGTTGGAACCATTACAAGTACAACGCCGAATGGTTTGATTATACCTATTGATTATTATTTCCCAAACGATAAATTATTTGGCGAAGTATATATTTCAATTGTCATTTATTTAAAAAAAGCGAGCCGCAATGGAATGCATGGACAATCACAACTACCAGGTACGATCTTAGGGAAGTTAGTAGAATGGGCTATTATTTTAGATGGATCTGGTTCGACATTCCCGATTGTGCTTGTAAATGAACCGGATAAACCTTTATGGTATGTCGACTTCAATTATACCGAGCCTTTAGTTGAACCGTTTGACAAAGAATATATCGCGATTTATTTAAATAAAGCACATGTCGCATTCCCGTCGATTCAAAACCCGAAAACGAAGCTCGATCAAACATTATATGTGGAGTTTTTAGCAAGCGCCCTTCAGCTTATATTGCAAAACTTGATGGAATGTCCAGATTGGTACGATATTCAAGACGGGAGAAACTGCGAAGAAGGTTCTATTGGGCAAGTCATGCATTATTTTAAAACAACTCTGAATTGGGATTTCGATACGCCAGAAAAACTTGCGATGTCTCTTCGCAAAGATTTAGAGACAAGAGTAAAGACAGGTGAAATGTAGTGTGGGAAAGTGTGGTATATACAAAAGCACAAGCAAAATTTAAGTTTCAGCAAATTATGTCCGAACCGGAAAACTGTGCACCACGACAAGTCAAAGCGCCTTTTGATCATCTGCGTGAAATCATGATGAATGAAAAAAAAACATTTTTAATGGATGGAATGAAGAAAATTAATTCTTATGCATTTGATTTGCATATGGGATTGTTATTGTACCATGTACTAAAAAAATATTACCGCTTTAATGAGAGATTAGCGGCTCAAGATGAGATATGGCGTTATTTATCGTTAGAAGTATTTCCGGACTTAGTATACGAACGTTATGGGATGAATGATCAACGTTTTTTTAAAGGAACACGTCGTATTTGGCTGAAAGGTATTTGGTGGTATATTCATCTTTCTTGGCAAGGAACAGAGGAAGAAACGCTCGATACATTAAAAGATAATTCGTCGGATGAAATCCTACAGCTACTCGACCGTTCAGGCATCGGCGGTTATCGTTTGGAACTGACACGCGAAATTATGCGTCAGTATAAAATACATGCTAGTAGCAAAGTTCCACAATTATTTCGTCGTGTGTTGAAATTAAACACCGCAAGGTTAAATATGATTGAACCTAATTTAGTAGAAGGTGGCATAGAAACATACGTAACAGATTTGTATAATTATTTTTTTAATGATTTTTGCACAATTGGAGAAAAGAGTCCGGTATATGGAAACATTACAAAAAATTAGAGATAGGTTCGCTTATTTTCGAATATCTGCAAAACGTTCCATTGCGTTCAAAGAGCTTTATTATTGGATTATAAAAATTGATGGGATGCAAGGTGTTGCAATTGAAATCCCGACAGATAAATATGTAAATGAGCGGTTTGCCAGCATATCTTATTATACGAAGGAAATTGTAGTTGGCGGTGAAGAACGGCATTTATTAATGTTGCTATCTGATCATCCGAAGTTATACGATGATTTTGCAATTATTTGTTCCGGCTTTTTAGAGAAAATACTCTATGCAGAATCCTATCAAGAAATCAAACAGAATCCAATCTCATGGTGGCATTCGATGAAAGAACTGATGGGCAATGCCAATATTGAAAAGGCAACCTATAGTGTAATAGCAGAAATGCTAAGTTATTATCATTTGCTTAAAGAAGAAAGGGACGTTTCTTGGGTTGGACCATTTGGTGGTTCTATTGATTTTAATTGTAATGATGGTAGTTATGAGGTGAAATCGACTGTAGCACGATATGGTTCAAAAATTACAATTAATAGTCAATACCAGCTAAAAGCAAAATATTTGTTATTTTATCGTTTTGAGCCAGATGTACACGGCATTTCAATTCAGGATATGGTAACAAAATTAGTAGAATTGGGAGTAGAAAAATCGGAAATAGAACGTGCACTTGAAAAGCTAAAATATCCACTTGGCAGTGAGGTTCGAAGAAAATCATATCGCCTGCTCGAAGTAAAGAAATATGAAGTCGATGAAAGCTTCCCAAAAATCGTACCAGAAAGTTTTAAAGATGAACAGTTGCCAAAACATATTAGCGGACTCGTTTATACATTAGATTTAGATGGTTTGAATGGGGCAGTTATCGACTTGAAGGAATTCCAATAGAAATAGTGATGTTTTTTTAAAATGAACATCAAGGACGTAATTTCAACGCTCCAGAGAAAGCAAAGAAGGTTTTGCCAAGATAACTCATTTCATAAAGCGCCTCTTCAGAGGCGCTCAGGCTGTCGAGAAAATCTCGACAGCTCTATTTTTTTCCTTAAAATTTACATCTCCTTATTTTATAATAGAGAAAAGCCCACTAAAGGAAGGTGTTTTTCTCATGTTCCGCACTAGAAATTCTTCTCAGCACGAAGCTGAATTTGTATTGCTAGATCAACTGGTCGAAGAGGATCACCTGCTTCGTAAAATTGATCAGTACATTGATTTTTCATTTATCGTAGATAAAGTAAGACCG
>Ga0209295_1000762_pt1 | contig 13154 bp, 16 predicted proteins | sample Porto_5metaG_FD_187428 | JGI IMG/M metagenome (GOLD analysis project Ga0209295, IMG submission 187428) | Marine algal microbial communities from Porto, Portugal - Porto_5 metaG (SPAdes) (version 2) | ecosystem: Host-associated > Algae > Red algae > Unclassified | place: Portugal: Porto... | reverse complement strand
GGTTCACGATAATGACTTAAAAGATGAACAAGTATTATTTTTATCTGATGTTGTTCCAACAGCATATTGGAATGTTGAACATGCTGGCGTAAAATCTGGTGATACCGTGATTGTTCTCGGTTGTGGCCCGATCGGTTTAATGGCACAAAAATTTGCTAAATTAAAAGGTGCTGAACGTGTGATTGCCATCGATAATGTAGAACATAGATTAAATCACGCTAAAAAATACAACGGTGCTGAAGTATATAATTTTTCTAAAGAAGATAATATCGGAAAATTACTTCATGAAACGACACGTGGTGGTGCAGATGTTGTTATAGATTGTGTCGGAATGGATGGCCAAGTAGCCCAAGATGATTTAGAGATAAGTTCAAATTCAGCGCAACGAGGTAATATTAGTCCAATTATTACAGCAGCTGAATCAGTTAGAAAGTTTGGAACGATTCAATTAACTTGTATTTATGGTACACCTGCAGACAATTACCCAATAGACTTAATTTTTAATAGAAACGTCCAAGTTAAAAGTGGACAAGCACCCGTGATACATCAAATGCCGAATTTATATGAAATGATTAAAAATGAAGTTTTTGACCCAACAGAAATTATAACGCATACAATGCCTTTAGAAGATGCAAAACAAGCATATGATATTTTTGATCAGAAAAAAGATAATAATATCAAAGTCATTCTAAAGCCTCAATAATAAATGATGTACACCCCAAAAGTTGGACGAATTATCTCATTTTGGGGTGCATTTTTTTGTTAGTTATTCACATTTAAAGTTCAAAATTATTTACTGCTTCATTTATTACATATTTAAATCCTATTTTTTACATAGCTTACAAGACTTTTTATTTATTTGTAGCACGATTGAATGTATTTATTAATGCTGTGATTTTTTTATTATCATATTTAACAAATTAGGAGAAAACTGGTAGACATCTATCATTTTGACTAACTGCTCATTTTTTAAATGAACACTGTTTTGAAAATCTTATCTATTGAACGGGTTATTTCTTTCGGTGATTCCTGTCTTCCTCTTTGAACCCAATCTTGTAATACACCGAAAATAGCATTACTCATAAATATGATAAGTAAGTATTTTTCTTGAGTCGTTAGTGAAGTCGCATTCACTATAGGTATTAAACGAATTTCAATATTTTGTTAAAAATTTTTCTTGATTGCTTGATGAATAATGTATGCACTATTATCTTTCAACAGTAATAGCAACAACTCCCCCTCATGAACCCAAAAATTTAATGCAGATTCAAAAAATTGCAACCGTTCTCCATATTCATTTCTAATAATTTTTTTATAAAAAAAGAGCGAAAAACATTCTATTTCCGCTCTTATCAATATCATTAAATTTTTCTTTACTAGTCTATTCAAATTTTGCATTAATAAATTTAACTGAAACTGCACCTAAAAGCATCATGATTCCTGCAAGCAATAGCATCGCAGGCATTGAACTTCCCAATAATGGATACAGTCCAAAACTGACTATAGACGCTACAATTTGTGGTAGACAAATACTTGTATTAAATAAACCTAAATATGCCCCCGAATTTTCTCCATCGATTGCCTCAGTTAATAATGTAAATGGTTGTGTATTCATCGTTAAATTATTAATACCAATCAATACAAATGAAAAAATGAGTAACCATTGATTATGGATAAAGAATATTGAAATAAGACCTATTCCACCGAAAACCAATCCAAAGCTATACCAAAATTTTCTTTGGGATGGTTTAGATCTTGCAATGACAAAACCAAAAATAACTGAGCTCAAAAATTGTATACAGTATAATACGCCATACCAATTTCCCGCTGCTTGATATCCGGCTGAAGAAGGATCTGTCACATTCCAAACATTCTTTGCTATTGCACCTGTTGAATATGTCCAAAGATACATCAATGCAAACCAGTTAAAAAATTGAACTACGCTAATTTGCCAAAATTGTTTAGGGGCTTTTTTTAATAACTGTAATAAGCTTAATTTATTATTTCTATTGTTCTCATTGATTCCATGATAATAATTATACGTTTTAGGCTCATATTCCCTAACGGAGATAACTGTCCATATAGAAGCAATTAATAATACTGCTGCTGCAATATAATAAGCTAATTTTACAGTCATTGGTACTTCACCTTTAGGTGCTACATTACTCATTCCCAACATTGTTAATAAAAATGGTAATACTGTAGCAATAATACCACCTAAATTTGAAAAAATTTGTTGCCAAGACCATGCCATATCTCTTTGTTTTTCGTTTACCATATCGCCAATAATCATTTTGTATGGTTGCATACATGCATTTGAAGTCAAATCCATAAGTAAAGTCATAACCGCACCAAAGGATAAAGCCATGAGTGAAGCATATCCAAAATTAAATGAACCTGCATTAGGTAATAAGACTAATACGATTGCTCCAATCGGACCAGCTATCAACAGATACGGCATACGACGTCCAAATCTGGTCCAAGTTCTGTCAGAGTAGTATCCAATAAGGGGTTGAACAATCATTCCTACTAAAGGTGGCAAAATAAAAAACCATCCTAAATTATTAGGATTAGCCCCTAACGTTTGAAATATTCTCCCCATCATTGATGATTGAAGTGCAAAAGCCATATTTACACCAAAGAAACCAAAAGTAATTGAAAAAATAACTGCTTTTTTTAAATAAGGTAGTGTAATATCTTGTTCTAACTTATTTTCCTTATGCGTTCTATTTGTATCGTTCATTTCTATCTCTCCCATTTATTACTCGATATAGTTAATTAATTCAACGATTAACTACCTATAGCAAACAACAATTCATTGGAACCGTTTTCAATAATAATTTTAACACTCCACAATTTTTAAGCAAGCTTTGACACTTTTTTTTTACTTGAATTTATCGACATCAACATTTTAAAGCAATCAAAGATGAAGAGATTCTCGAGTATACTATTTGAGTATTTTGTAAAGAGCGATACGATTACGACTTTTTTCAAGATATCATTAAACATTACTTACCCAAATGAAATAATGGGGATATAGTTGGTAGTGATATTCCGGTTAATAGAGCCGTACACTTTAATATGGGAGCACAGAATAATATTTCTTAAGATGTCTTTCTAGTCATATATAATACAAAGTCTGTTAAGAATGAATGTTTTGGTCATGACTCACTATCCTCGCTAGGAGTAAATTGTACACCATCTGAAAAAAAGATATTCTTTTCTTTATTTTCAACAAAAGTAAATTCTAAACTTTTAGAACCAACAGATGAGCCTTTTAAGTCACCATCTCCTTTTAACAATAATTTAGGGGCTTGGTTGGTTGGAATATCATATCTTTTTCGTAATTGTTTTACATTATAGTCATTATTACTCAATTGATATTTTGCAGAATAACTGGGTACATTAGGATTGTAAGATATATCTCCATCTTTATAATCCTTTAAGTTTTTAAAATCTCCATATTGCACAAAAAATTTGAAGTTTTCTATTTCTTTTTTTAGTTTATCATTAGGTATTGGCTTTGTTGGGATAATTTTATTGTGTTCCATTTTTACAGGATATCTCTTTTCATCAGCTTTTGATCTACCTTTACTGTCATCTGTTGTTTTCCTCACATAATAAAAACCTTTAGTTGTTCTAGTATTGCGATTAATATATAGAAACATACCTCTAGATTCCATGTACTTGCCTTTTGGTTCAATTGTCATGGTAGATCCAACTATCCATGTCCCTTTATCCTTTTTATCAAACTCTTCATCTCGATAGCCCTCTTTATCATAAAAGTCTTCTAGATTTTTAGTCGGATACATCTTTAACATTTTATTAAAGTTTTGTTTGATTTCCGTTTCTTTACCGTTTCCACAACCACTTACTAAAATTAATAAACTTATGTATATAGTTACTTTCTTGAGAAAACGCATTGGCTCACATCTTTCCTATTTTACTTTATTTATACTTTTACAAAATGCATCACTTTAATACGCTTCTAAATTAATTAGTCCATATTATTCTTTAAATTATTACTCATTGAATCCAATTCAAAAATTGTACTAACTACCCAATCGTCTTTAGCTAAACTTTTAAAATTTTTACTGAAAGCGTGGCAATGTCTCTTTTTTAGTGTTATCAGTGTTTTTTCTTCAGCTTTCATCTCATTTATTATTCGCATGTTCTATTTCATAACTTGTTTCTTCAGAGGTACTTTTTATATTGCCTGGTTTTATTTTATATTCAGTTTGGCTCATGATTCATTATCCTCGCTAGGGCTAAATAGTACAGAATCTGTAAAATAGATATTCTCTTCTTTATTTTCTATAAAAGTAAATTCTAGATTTTTAGAACCTACGGATGAACCTTTTAAATCCCCATCACCTTTCAACAATAGTTTAGGTGCTTTTTTAGTTGGGATGTCATATCTTTTTCTTAATTGTTGTACGTTATATTCATTATTACTCAATTGATATTGCGCGGAATAACTAGGTACATTAGGATTGTATGAAATGTCACCATCTTTATAATTTTTAATATCTTTAAAATTGCCATATTGTACAAAAAATTTAAAGTTTTCAATTTCTTTTTTTAATTTATCATTAGATATTGGTTTGGTTGGAATAATTTTATTGTTTTTCATTTTTACAGGATATTTCTTTTTATTATTAATGGGTCTTCCTTCTCTATCCTTTTCTATTTCATTGACTATAAAATGGCCTTTTGATGTTCTAGTATTGCGATTGATAAAGAGAACCATCCCTCTAGATTCCATGTTCTTGCCTTTTGGTTCAATGACCATTTTAGAATGAACTATCCAAGTTCCTTTGTCATCCTTATCAAACTCTTCATCTCGAAACCCTTCTTTATCGTAAAAATCCTCTAGATTTTTAGTCGGATACATACTTAACGTCTTATTAAAACTTTTTTTGATTTCCTTTTCTTTACTAACGTCTTTATTTATAAATCCACATCCACCAATAAAAAACGTTATTAATAAAAAACTGATGCATAAAAGTAACTTTTCCGAATGTTTCACATTTTCACATCTCTCTGTTTTTGAATTCTTTTTTTAAATCATGGTATCTATATATAAATATTGAGTTATAATACAAATCTCTCTTTCATATTACCAAAAATAAACACCCATTCATTTTAATTTATTTTTTTTATATTCTTGTTATGTTTATATAGTATAAGAACCACATAGTCGTCTTTTTGTACAACTACGTGGTTCCTCAATTATTTTTCTTCTAAGTTGTTTTATGATTTTTAGTAATCATTTCTAAAGGCAATCTCTCAATACCGTAATAATGACATTTATTAACTACTTTAGAATGGTATAGCATTATTGCTTTGCCTAAACGTCCACTCGTGTTAATAGAATAGCTTATATCGAAGGATTCGATAAATTCATTTTGATCATAGTCTGATATGGCGTATTCTAAATCTTTCCACGTTCCTATGCAGTTACTGATTAACGACAAATTATTCAGCATCACTTTTAACATTATATTTTTTAGATGATTAGGGGTATTTTCTTCTTTATATTTGGAAAAATCGAGATGCTGATTCTTATAACCGCATATTTTAATAGTCATGTTGTTTCACAATTATTTACCCTTGCTTGGATTAAAATTAATACTATCGGTAAAATAAATATTTTCCTCATTATTCTCAACAAAAGTAAATTCAAGATTTTTATAACCTACAGAAGATCCTTTTGGATCACCAGCACCTCTCATTAATAATCTGGGAGTTTGTTTTGTTTTAATATCATATCTTTTTCTTAATTGTTTAATATTATAATCATCATTACTTAAAGAATATTGTGCAGAATAATTTGGTGCATTAGGATTGTATTCAATATCCGCTTCTTTATAATCTTCTGAATTTTTAAAGCTTCCATATTGTACAAAGAACTTAAAGTTTTCTATTTCATTCTTCAATTTATTGTCATTAATTTTTTTGGTTGGAATTATCTTGTTATTTACCATCTTTATAGGATATTTTTTTCTTCATCATCAATTTCACTTTTATTATCTTCAGAAATTTTCCTAATAACGTAATAACCAGTTGTACTTCTAGTATTTCTATTCATATGTAACACCATACCTTTTGAAGTCATAATCTTACCTTTTGGCTGTTTTGTCATTTCAGATCTAATAATCCATGTTCCTTTGTCATCCTTATCAAACTCTTCATCACGATAGCCCTCTTTATCATAAAAGTCTTCTAGATTTTTAGTCGGATACACGTTTAACATTTTATTAAAGTTTTGTTTGATTTCCGTTTCTTTACTATTGTCTTTATTCATAAATCCACATCCACTAATAAAAACCGTTATTAATAAAACAGTTAGGCATAAAAGTAACTTTTTCGAATGTTTCACATTTTCACATCTCTCTGTTTTTGAATTCTTTTTTTAAATCATGGTATCTACATATACATATTGAGTTATAATGTAAATTTCTCTTTCATATTATCAAACAGTAAACACCCTTTCATTTTAATTTATTTTTTGCATATTATTGTTACGTTTATATAGTATAAAAACCACATAGTCGTCTTTTTGTATAACTACGTGGTTCTTGTATTTGGATCTATGTAACTATCAACATATTCTAGGTTAGATGGAAACTTATTAGTTTCTTTTAAATTTTCCAGTTGGTCATTTATATCAGATTTGCTCAAATCATTATCATTAGCATTTTCTATGTCATAACTCATCATTGAAATAGCTGTCGTACTTTCTGTTTCATTAGTCATATTATTAGAATCCATTTGATAATTGTTTACCATTTTATTCTCATTTACTTGGCTCAAAGTTTATAAAATCAGAGAACATTATATTTTCTTCTTTATTTTGACTAAAGATATATTCGATTTTTTTATATCCAATAGAATTGTTATCTAATTTCCCTATTGATTTCATTTTTAAAGTTGGTGCTTTTTTTGTCGGGACATTGTAAAAATCTCTTATTATTTTTACATTATTATCACTGTTATCTAGTTGATATTCAGCTTCATAACTAGGTACATTAGGGTTACTTGAAATTCTACCATCTTTATATTTTTCTATATTTTTAAAATTTGCATACTGACTAAAAAACTTAAAATTCTCTATTTCTTTTTCTAAATTTTTATCAGAAATACTTTTCTTTAAAATAATCTTATTATTTTTTAATTCAACAGGATATGTTTCTTTTTCAGATTTCTCATTTTCATCATACTTATTAATATAAAATTTTCCAGTTGCTTTTTTATTATTTCTATTTAAAAAAAGTACCACACCTCTCGTTTCAAGGTTCTGATTTTTTTTACGCACTGTCATATAGTTTTGAATTACCCATGTTCCTTTATCATTTTTATCAAATTCTTCATCTCTGTAACCTTCTTTATCATATAGGTCCTCAAGATTTTTGATAGGGTACATACCTAATGTTTTTTCAAAACTCTTTTTAATTTTTTCTTCTTTTTTATCTTCTTTTGTCATACTTCCACATCCCCCAATAAAAATCGTTAAAATTAAGAAACTTGCAAATACTATTAATCTTCTTGAATGTTTCATATATTCACATCTCTCTGTTTTTGAATTTTTCTAAAATCATGGTATCTACATATAAATATTGAGTTATAATACAAATCTTTCTTTTATATTATCAAACAATAAACACCCATTCATTTTAATTTATTTTTTGTATATTATTGTTACGTTTATATAGTATAAGAACCACATAGTCATCTTTTTGTATAACTACGTGGTTCTTATATTTGGATCTATGTAATTATCAACATATTCAAGGTTAGAAGGGAACTCTCCTTTTATTTTATAATCCTTTATTTGCTCACGTATTGCATCACGGTTTAAATGATTATCGTTTGCATTTTCTATTTCATAACTAACTTTAGACACAGTGCTAGTTTCTTCAGAATTACTAGTGATATTTTCTGTTTTTATTTTATATTCAGTTGAGCTCATATTTAATGGCCCTCACTTGGTTTATATTCTAAACTGTCAGAAAAATAAATATTCTCTTTAGGTTTTTCGATAAAAGTAAATTCAATATCTTTAGACCCAATAGAAGAATCTTTTAAGTCACCTGTACCTTTTAACAATAATTTAGGTGGTTGTTGGGTAGGAATATCGTATCTCTTTCTTAATTGTTTTACATTATAATCACTATTTTCTAAATCATACTCTGCTGAATAGCTAGGAACTTTTGGATTGGTTGCTATATTTCCATTTTTATAATCTTTTAAAGAATTGAAATTTGCATATTGAGAAAAAAACTTGAATTCTTCTATTTCCTTCTTCACATTAAAATTTTCAATTCTTTCAGTTGGAATGATTTTATTATTTTCCATTTTTATAGGGTATTTTTTTTGAGTATTTTGACTAACCCCTTTACTATCCGTAGATATTTTATTAATTATATAACTTCCTTTTGATGTCCTTGTATTTCGATTTACTTTCAAAACCATACCTCTCGTTTCAAGATCATCGCCTTTACGTTGTATAGCCATTTCAGAATATAATGTCCATGTCCCTTTATCATCTTTATCAAATTCTTCATCTCGATAACCTTCTTTATCGTATAAATCTTCTAAGTTTTTAATAGGGTACATACTTAATGTTTTTTCAAAACTCTTTTTAATTTTTTCTTCTTTATTAAATTCTTTTGTCATACTTCCACATCCGCCAATAAAAACCGTTATTAATAAAAAACTTACGCATAAAAGTATCTTTTTCGAATGTTTCACATTTTCACATCTTTCTATTTATCGTATATTTGTAAAAGCGATATAAATCAAATTCTTAGACTTCTTCATATTACCAAACAATAAACAGCCATTCATTTTAATTTTTTGCTTTATAATTAATAAATAAAACCGCATCACTTACGATATGCTACTATGTATCAGATAGTGATGCGATTTTTTAATTATCCATTCTATATATTAAAACAAAACGACTTCCAGAATTAAATTTTGACATTTAAAAAATTTAAAATAGCAAAGCGTAACCTATTCAAATTATATATTTTTCTATATATTATATTAAAATTAATATATAACTATAAATTCAAAAATGATAATTTAACATTGTGTTATTCTATATGTATGTATTATTTAAGGAGGAATGTTGGTGAATAAAGAAAACAAAACCGCAATTAAAATTACTCTTGCTTACTTAAGTTTCATTGTAGGCGCTGGTTTTACTACTGGCCAAGAGTTATTACAATTTTTTGTAAACCATGGAAATTATGCATATATAGCCGCAATGATTACAGGTATCATTGTAACCTTTGGTACACGTCAAACTTCAAAAGTAGGTTACCGTTTAGATGCTAATCAATACGATATTTCATTACATAGCTTATTTGGTAAAGTATTAGGAACCATTATTGATTATTTAATTGTTTTCTTTTTATTTGGATTAACTGTCGTTATGATTGCTGGTGGTGGATCCGCATTACAACAAGGATTTAATGTTCCTACATGGATAGGTTCATTCATAATTGTTTTATTATTATTTTTCATTCTACTCTTAAATTTCAATAAAATCATTAGCGTGTTAGGTATCGTGACACCCTTTTTAGTTATCGCTGTGTTTATTATTGCCGGATTTAATATTATTCAACCTACTGTCCCTTTTAATGAGGTAGCTCAGCATATTCAACCTTCAAAAACAAATACTCCTCATGCCTGGTGGTGGGACGCTATTTTATATGGTGGTATTATTATAGGAAATAGCTTCAGCTTTTTAACTATTATAGGTGGAGATGCAGAAAGTCATAAGATTGCCAGACGAGGTGCAGCTTATGGAGGTATCGTATTTAGTATACTATTACTGATTATGATTGCAGGTTTACTTGCGAATGTTGAAAAAGCTAACAGTGTCGATATACCTACATTATTATTGGCTAAAGATATTCATCCTTGGCTTGGTGTTCTTATGTCAGCTGTCATGGTAGGTGTTATTTTTAATAGTTGTGTAGGAATGATTTATCCTTTCTTAATTCGCTTTTCTGATTTTCGTACACCACGTTACTTTATATTATTAATTTCTTCGTTAGTTTTAGCATTTATACTAAGCTTTGTGGGATTCGCCGATTTAATTAATATTGTCTTTCCAATTGTAGGCTACATCGGCTTATTCATTGCAATCGCTTTATTAATACGTTGGGTATATAATAAAACAACTCAAAAAAAATTGATGTGACTATATTAGAAAGCACAACAAATTAATCTTCTGTCTAAAAATTTTGTAAATTTATAAATTTAAAGCCTCCTTCACTTTACGATGAAGGAGGCTCTAATTTTTATTTTTTCTAATTTCAATTGACATAATAGGACTTTATAAGAATTACACGAACATCTTTTGTAGTAATCCTTTTTTACGTTGTTGTAGCAATTGTATTTTTGTATTTTGATTATTAATTCTATTTTCAATATCTTTTAATAAGTAACTAATCTTATCTTGTTCATTACGAATAGGCATTTCAATATTTATACTACTTAAATTTGCATGAGTTAATTTAGCTGGAGCTTCTCCCGTTACAAATGTTCTTAGTTCTTTGAAATTTAAATCATAATTCATAAAATATAAATTATGATTATTACTTTTTACTACGTGAGCATGATTATTCACCCAATATTTACCATTTGCAATAAAACTACTAGTTTCAAACTGTCCCCACTTAGCACCATCCTCTCCTATCAATAATCTTTTTTCATTATCAAATAAATAATCTTTCACATAATCAATTATTCCAGTAGCACCATAATATGGGTAATTTTCCTTTTCTCTCAACGAAGAATTTATAGGCTTTCTTCTATTATTTTCAAATACAAAAATATCTTTTATAAGAGTCTTGCTCACGTATTGCATCACAGTTTAAATGATAATCGTTTGCATTCTCTATCTCATAGCTAATTACGGAAATTGCACTTGTTTCTTCAGAGTGAGCTTGAATATTTTGACTGCTAATTTTATAATCTTTTTGATTCATTTATATCAATCCTCACTAGGCATAAATTTTATACTATCTGAAAAATGTATATTCTCTTTTTGATTTTCAACAAAAGTGTATTTTACGTCCTTATAACCAAGAGATGTCCCTTTCAAATCACCAGTACCTTTTAATATTAATTTTGGTGCTTTATTTGTAGGAATATCATATTTTTTTCTTAATTGTTTTACATTATAATCATTATTTTCTAAATTATACTCAGCTGAATAACTAGGAACATTGGGATTATATGATATATCTCCATTTTTATAGTTTTTTAACCCTTTAAAATCCGCATACTGTGCAAAAAATTTAAATTTTTCAATTTCTTCTCTTATTTTACTGTCCTCAATTTTTTCAGTTGGAATAATCTTGTTATTTTTCATTTTCACTGGATATTTCTTTTCAGTATCTTGATTTTCACCTTTCTCATCAGAAGAAAATGTATTAATTACATATTCCCCCTTCGCACTCTTCGTATTTCTATTTATCTTTATCACCATTCCCCTAGATTCTAAGGCCTTTCCTTTCAGTTGTATACTCATCCTAGAATAAAGTAACCAAGTTCCTTTATCATCTTTATCAAACTCTTCATCTCTATAACCTTCTTTATCGTATAGGTCCTCAAGGTTTTTGATAGGATACATACCTAATGTCTTATTAAAACTTTTTTTGATTTCCGTTTCTTTACTATCGTCTTTATTCATAAATCCACATCCACCAATAAAAATCGTTATTAATAAAAAACTGATGCATAAAAGTAACTTTTTCGAATGTTTCACATTTTCACATCTTTCTATTTATCGTATATTTGTAAAAGCGATATAAATCAAAATATTAAATACTTTACTTATCACTCTTTAATATTACCAAACAATAAACACCCATTCATTTTAATTTATTTTTGTTTATTATTGTTATGTTTATATAGTATAAGAACCACATAGTCATCTTTATGTATAACTACGTGGTTCCTAATTATTTTTACTTCTAAGTTGTTTTATGATTTTTTTAGTAATTATTTCTAATAGCAATTTTACAAATCAGTTCATTCGTAATTAATTTCGTAATTTATAATGTCTTTTTCAGTTTTCCACTCTTTAAATAAAAGGACTTTATGATAATTAAATGCTTCTAGCGTTTCAAAAGATTTAAGAAATAGTTTCCAATAACTTTTATATTTATTATAGAGCCATTAGATTAAGTAGTTAGTGCTTTGCTTGTGTTAAAAGCCCCAAATTAGAGGTGGGTCAGCTGTATATTCATTTTCGTTCAAGTTTTTATCTTTGATGATTTGGCTAGGGAACTTCTTGTGAGATCTAGGAGGCTTGTACATATTTCCTACTTCTTGAGGATAGCTTATTGTATCTTCAAATTGATAATTGCTATCAGAGCTTAAAGTAGCTAAAAAATCTAATTTTTTATTATTATTTATATATCCTCTTATTGTATAGCTACCCATAGGTGTTTTTCCAGTTTCTGTAATTTTTAAAGTTTTATAGTTATCTAAATTTTCTTCAAAAAATAAATCAATGCGTTTTTTTTGAACTTCTAGGTAATATTCACGTTTATTTTCATGCAAGATATAGAAACCTCCAATTATAAGTGTTAAGATTATGAAAAATGATATGGCGAACAATATAATTTTATTATTCTTGAACATAAGAACCTCCCCAAATAAAATTGAATAAAGGATGTTAAATACTATGAAAATTAACGATAACACTAAGTTGAAGCTTTCTGAAAGTTCTTATCAGAACTATAATATTGGACGTCAGGTTAGCACTCCAAAAGGTGAATTTGAAGTTATCGAAAAACGTGATGACACTCAAAATGGTCTACGTGCTTATGCCTATGCACCGATTGTTAATGGAAAGCCAGACACGAATAATATTGTGATGGGCTATGCAGGTACAGAACTTACCAGTATGAAAGACTGGAAAACCAATGCAAATCTTCCCTTTCATAATAACACAGATGATTTAAAAATTGATGAACGTTATAAAGATCTAAAAAATACTACTATAACTGAAAAATACAACAAGCCGACTGACGACAATGATGTACTAAATACAATGGATACGATTGGCGAAACAATTATTAAAAAAGTAACGCATTCAAATGTTCCTAATGATATCTATACAAAAG
>Ga0209295_1000759_pt1 | contig 13221 bp, 13 predicted proteins | sample Porto_5metaG_FD_187428 | JGI IMG/M metagenome (GOLD analysis project Ga0209295, IMG submission 187428) | Marine algal microbial communities from Porto, Portugal - Porto_5 metaG (SPAdes) (version 2) | ecosystem: Host-associated > Algae > Red algae > Unclassified | place: Portugal: Porto... | reverse complement strand
GTATCTTTTGCGGTTTCTAAAAGGTTTTGAAGAACAGCTTTTTGATCTTCAATAGGGTTATCATCACCAGTAATTTTGTCGGTAATATCGATAACTCCTTTTATAAAATTCCCTATGATATTCATGTTAACGGTATTTTAGGTTAGTACTGCTAAATTACTGGTTACGTGGGGTAAAGATTAACCCTAATCTTAAATATGTGGACTTTATTGGGTTGGTAGTTATGCCTCGTCAGATGAAAAGTTATATTTAGAGATAGTTAATTCTCATTTGTGGGAAGAACTATACAGTCAAATCAACCATAAAGGTGAAGTTCCTGTCAAACAAATTACACCGATATTTAAAATTGTTAATCCGTCAAAAAGCTTTTTCCCAGTTATTGCAATTATTAAGGTTATGATTAGCATTATTATGCTAATTCCGAATATAGGATACATAAAATAAATAAATAAGATTGCCTTTCCCATACTGGGTTCAGTATCATTAAATGTAAGGAAAGTGACAATTATAATTAATAGACAAATTGAAATACTCCAAATATTATAACTTTTCATTGTTGGCTATTTGATGTTATCTGTTATTTTATAACGTAACTCTTCCAAACTAATAAAAGTTCTTTCTAGTACTGGGTGGTTTAGCCTTTTAAATTCATATGTGTCTATTTGAGTCATTATTTCGTATTCCCCAACAAAATGATGCAGGTACAACCATGCAAGGGTTTGAAATCTCTCATCTTTTTCATTATAATTTGTAATGTACACATCAATATGTTGCTCTTTGTTTTCTATCCAGTATTTAATTTTAAAATCAGAAGGTAATAATTCAAGCCCACGATAATTCAACTCAAAAATTCTTCCAGGTTGCCTGAATTGTTGAATTATCCAACCATTTATAGGAGGAGCAAAATGTGCCAATTTTGTCAGAGGATATACTCCTTTACCTCGTCCATCACATGTTAAGATAAGTACATAGTCGCCATTTTCATCTCCTGTAACTTCTCCAAAAAGTAATTCATCATATTCATTCAATTTTTCATTTAATTGGTCGAATATTTTATGATTGCTTTCACTATTGTTTAGGGCAGATGCTATTTCATCTTTGTAATTAACAAACCAATTCCAAAATATTTCTTCTGCTGACATTTTCTTATTTCTATTAATTAAAGATACAACACTAACTAAGCATAATAAGCACAGCACCCACAGCCGTTAATACTAAAATCATCTTTCTAAAGAAAGCTTCTTTAATGTGTTTTATAAATCGGACTCCAACGAAAAACCCTAAAAGAATACCAGGTAAAAGCATCAAGTTCAATTGTAAAGATTCAATGGTTATGGTTTTCCAGACGAAAAAGTGAAAAGGAAGTTTAATAATATTTACAATTAAAAATAACCAAGCTGCCGTACCTATAAATTGATTTTTTGGCAAGCGCATGGCTAAAAAGTAAATGTTAGAGAAAGCTCCCGCTAAATTACCCACCATAGTGGTAATACCGGCTATGGTACCAATGGCTCCGGCAAACGTCCAGTGAGAAGGTACGTTCTTGTCTTTTTTGCGATCCCAATAAAACATCATACCAACGGTAATGATGATTATGGTTGCCATGGCTATTTTAAAGAACTTTTCGGGCAGTTCGTTTCCTATGAATACACCTATTAATAAACCAACGAGCATCCACGGTAAAACTTTAAAGACATATTTCCACTGTGTATATTTATTATAGTAGATAACGGAAAAAATATCAGCAAGAACTAAAAGAGGTACCACCATGCCTGTAGACTGTCTTGCACCAAAAGCTAAAGCCATTATGGTAACGTTTAAAACAGCAATACCTTTAATGCCTGCCTTAGATAATCCTATAATAAAAGTGGCAATTGATGCCAAAATCCAAGCTGTTGGGGTAATTTCTGTAGTTATTGATAGTAGCACGTGGTACGTTTAGCGTTTTAGGTATAAGAATGACCTAAAATAATATATCTTTAACAATCAACCTAAAACCAACTTATGGAACTCAGTACGCTAGACTATAGTTTTATTATAGTTTTCTTCTCCCTTGTCTTAGGCATAGGGTTTTATGTATCAAAAACATCGGGTAAAAATTCATCGGAGTTTTTTCTATCGGGTCGTACTATGCCATGGTGGTTGCTAGGTCTTTCAATGGTGGCAACAACATTTTCAACAGATACGCCCAATTTGGTGACAGATATTGTGCGTACCAACGGTGTTTCTGGTAACTGGGTTTGGTGGTGTTTTTTGATTACAGGAATGTTGACCGTTTTCGTTTATGCAAAACTATGGCGTAAATCGAACGTAAATACTGATTTAGAGTTCTACGAAATGCGATATGGCGGTAAACCGGCAAGTTTCTTAAGAAAATTCAGGGCAGTTTATTTAGGAGTTATTTTCAATGTAATAACCATGTCTGCTGTAACATTGGCAGCTATTAAAATAGGTAGCATAATGCTAGGTCTAGAACCTTGGCAAACAGTTGTAAGTGCTGGTCTGATTACAGTAACCTTTAGCGCCCTTGGCGGATTCAAGGGGGTAGTATATACCGATTTCCTTTTATTCTTTGTTGCAATGGCAGGGGCAATTGGCGCTGCTTATTACTTGGTGAATATACCAGAGGTTGGTGGTATTGAAGCTTTAATGGCAAATGAAAATGTTTCTGAAAAACTAAACATCCTTCCAGATTTTAGTAACAAGAAAGCATTGATTACCTTATTTATTATTCCCCTAGCCGTACAATGGTGGAGTTCTTGGTATCCAGGTGCAGAGCCAGGTGGTGGTGGTTATATTGCGCAACGTATGTTGGCGGCAAAAGATGAAAATCATGCAATTGGCGCGACGTTCTTTTTTAATATAATGCATTACGCGCTAAGACCATGGCCATGGATTCTAGTGGCATTGGCATCTATAGTAGTATACCCGGATTTAGCAAGTATACAAGAAGCTTTCCCAAATGTTACGGCAGATAAATTGGGTCATGATCTAGCATATTCTGCCATGTTGACCAAACTACCTAGTGGATTATTGGGTGTTGTGTTGGCATCCTTGGTAGCGGCGTATATGAGTACTATTAGTACACAGTTAAATTGGGGGTCGTCATACATTGTATTTGATTTTTATAAGCAGCAGATAAACCCGAATGCATCTGAAAAAAGATTGGTAGCGGTTGGTAGAATTTCAACCATTGTTTTAATGTTGTTTAGTGCAGCATTGGCTTTGCTGCTTCAAAATGCACTTCAGTTATTTGATATTTTGTTGGCATTTGGTGCAGGTACCGGACTCATATTTATCTTAAGATGGTTCTGGTGGAGGATTAATGCTTGGAGTGAAATTACGGCAATGTTCGCATCAGGTATTATTTCTATTATATTAAAATTGACTCCCGTAGGTGCTTATCTTTTTGCAACGGAAACAGGTGTTTTGCCAGACTGGTCTGAGTATATATTTATAGTAGTTGTAACTACGATTATTTGGTTGATTGCCACTTTTATGACGCAGCCAGAATCTAATGATACCCTAAGAAGCTTTTACAAGAAAATACAACCAGGTGGTCCGGGTTGGTCAAAAGTAGTTGCTGATGCAAAAACAGATGATGTTAAGATTGTAGAAGATAAAGAGAAGTGGAGTGTGCCTGCGGGTGTAACCGCAATGTTGTTAGGCGTAATTCTAATTTATTCTATAATGTTCGCTACCGGTTATTGGATTTATGGAAGAACTACGCAAGCCATTGTTTTAACCGTAGTATCAGCAATTGCAGGTGTGTTATTGGTAAAAGCTTGGAATCGCCTAAAAGGAAACATCTTATAATATCCGTACAAAAAAAGGATAATATCGTTTAGGGCTACATTCTTATAGGAGTTATGTTGTTATATGAATAGTCTCATATACCTGCCTTGTATTTTGTAAAATGTATTAGGCAGACAGCTTATTTCGCCATCAATTTTGCAACATACTTCCCAATAACATCAAACTCCAGGTTTACAATGGTACCCGGTTTGTAGGTGTTAAATCTAGTATGTTCGTAGGTATAAGGTATAATTGCTACGTCAAAAGAATTTTTTCCAGAATTAACAACAGTTAAACTAGTACCGTCAATGGTAATAGATCCTTTTTCAATGGTGGGGTTACCAGTTTTTACATCGTAGGTGAAAGAAAATATCCAACTACCATTATCTTCTTTTACACTAGTACATTCCCCTGTTTGGTCTACATGACCTTGAACAATATGGCCGTCTAACCTAGACCCTAAAATCATGGCACGTTCCAAGTTTACAACATCATTGGTTTTAAGCGTATCTAAGTTGGTTTTATTCAGTGTTTCTGCAATAGCAGTTACCGTGTAAGTAGTATCGGTAAGACTTACAACCGTTAAGCAAACGCCGTTATGTGCAACACTTTGATCTATTTTAAGTTCAGGAGTTAAGCTAGATTCTATAGTGATATCTAAGTTTCCGCCTTTGGCTTCCAGAGAAGTAACTTTACCTAATGTTTCAATAATTCCCGTAAACATGTGTCGTTTAATTTAAGTAATTTTGTCGTTTAATATGCGTCCCAATATTTAAATTAGGACGACCACTTTGCTTCTCCTTTTGGAAAGTCAAAACCAATTTCAAGGTTTTTAAGTGGGGTTACAAAGGTACAGATTATCATGGAGGAAAATAGGAAAATAAGGTTAGGCATCTCAATAGGGGACTTGAACGGAATAGGATGTGAAGTTGCATTGAAAACATTCCAAGACAGCAGAATGTTAGACTTCTGTACTCCCGTTATTTTTGCCTCTAATAAAACGGTTTCCTTTCAAATGAAGCAGTTGAAACTTAATGTTGTTTTCAACGGAATTCCAGATGCGTCAAAAGCAATAGATAATAAGGTCAATATTGTAAATGTTTGGAAAGAAGTGCCAAGAATTGATTTTGGACAAGCAACCAAAGCTGGTGGTGAATATGCCATTAAATCTTTAAGAGCAGCGGTAGATGCATTAAAAAAAGGAGATATAGATGTGTTGGTAACGGCACCGATTAACAAGAACAATATTCAGTCAGACGAATTTAAATTTCCAGGACATACAGACTTTTTAGCGCAAGAGTTAGATGGTGAGAGTTTAATGTTTATGGTAACAGATACCTTAAAGGTAGGTTTGTTGACCGATCATGTAGCGGTAAAAGATGTCTCTGCAGCTATAATACCAAGGTTAATACGCGATAAGATCAATACCATTGAAAAATCATTGAAGATGGATTTTGGTATTCGCAAACCAAAAATAGCTTTACTGGGTATAAATCCGCATAGTGGAGATAACGGGGTAATTGGCAAAGAAGACGATGAGGTAATGAAGCCGGTGATAAAAGAAATGTCAAATATGGGTCATTTAGTATACGGACCCTACTCAGCAGATAGTTTTTTTGGATCTGATGGTTATAAAAAGTTCGATGCTATTTTAGCGGCATATCATGATCAAGGGTTAATTCCTTTTAAAACCATTGCATTTGGTCAAGGTGTAAATTTCACGGCAGGCTTAAGTAAAGTGAGAACATCTCCAGATCATGGAACAGCCTATGAAATAGCAGGAAAAGGCTTGGCAGACGAGAGTTCTTTTAAAGAAGCGGTCTTTATGGCATTGAAGATTTTTAAGAACAGAACCGAGTTTGAAGAGCTTACGAAAGACGTATTAAAAAAGCAACGTTTAAAGAGAGAACGTTAAAATTTGGTTAGATTAAAAAGTTATAAAGATAAATAGTTGATAACTATTGTCTTTTATCAAAATTATAGTATCTTTGCACCCGCCTTTTGTGGGCGATTAGTGTTAATTTAAGTGTGTACGTGATGAAGCAAAAGGAGTTCAATATTCCTTTCTCAGGATTGAAGCAAGGAAAACACAACTTTAATTACCAGATTGACAATACGTTCTTTGATTCTTTTGGATATGATGAATTCAACGCTACCAACATCAATTTAGATGTAGTACTTCATAAAACAAGTACAATGATGGAGGTTGATATGGAAGCATCTGGAACAGTGAATGTTGATTGTGACATTACTAGCGAACCGTATGATCAAGCTATAAGCGGAGATTTACATTTGGTGGTAAAGTTTGGTGAAGAGTATAATGACGAGAATGATGAAATATTGATTCTTCCTCATAACGAGCACCAATTGAACATTGCGCAATACGTGTATGAAATGCTAGTATTGGCAGTTCCGCAAAAAAGAATTCACCCTGGTATTGAAGATGGCACTTTAGAATCTGAAGTGTTAGACAGGTTAAAGGAGCTTCAACCAAAAGAGAAAAGATCAGATAAAGAAGAAAACGATCCCAGATGGGACGCATTAAAGAAACTATTAACGGATAAATAAGGTTTAAATGGCACATCCTAAAAGAAAAATTTCCAAAACAAGGAGAGACAAAAGAAGAACACATTATAAAGCAGTAGCACCTACATTGGCTACCGATTCTACAACTGGCGAGACTCACCTTTTTCACAGAGCTCACTGGCACGAAGGTAAATTACATTATAGAGGTCAAGTTTTGGTTGACAAAACTGAAGAAGCAGAAGCTTAAGAACCTTTTACATTATACTATACTCCCACTTCATTTGAAGTAGGGAGTTTTTTTTAGCCCAATTTGTATTTTACGCCCTTGTTACTCAGATAAATTAACTGATAACAGAGGTATGGCTATTAATTGCAATTTTTCAAAAACCCGATAACTTTACCCAAAAAGTCGTTGAAAATCACTAATTTTCATGACTTTTGACAGGTTTTTTAAGTTTTTTACAAGAAAGCAAATAAAGTATGACCAAAATTACAGCAGCTATTACCGCGGTAGGAGGCTATGTTCCCCAGTTTGTAATGACCAACAAAATGCTAGAGGATTTGGTTGAAACCAATGACGAATGGATCACTACCAGAACGGGCATTAAGGAAAGAAGGGTACTTAAAAAGGAAGAGGGAGAAGGTACGTCGTATTTAGCCATTAAAGCGGCACAAGACCTAATGGAAAAGAAGGGGCTAGATGCTTCTGAAATAGACCTTATTATAGTTTCTACGGCAACACCAGATAGTATGGTTGCTTCTACAGCAGCTTTCGTGGCCTCGGAAATTGGAGCCGTTAATGCTTTTGCCTACGATTTATTAGCTGCATGTTCAAGTTTTCTTTTTGGCATGTCATCAGCTGCCGGTCATATAGAAACCGGTAGATATAAAAAAGTACTACTAATAGGTGCAGATAAAATGTCATCTATTATCGATTATACCGACCGTACCACATGTATTATTTTTGGGGATGGTGCCGGCGCAGTTCTTTTTGAACCTAATACAGAAGGTCTTGGTCTACAAGATGAGTATTTGAGAGCAGACGGTAGCGGTAGACAATATTTGGGCATGGAAGGTGGCGGATCTCTGATGCCAGCTACTATAGAAAGTGTTACCAATAAAAAACACTTCATTTTTCAAGAAGGAAAAACGGTATTCAAATTTGCCGTCTCTAATATGGCAGATGTAGCGGCAAAGATCATGGATAGAAATGATCTTACCGAATCAGATGTAGATTGGCTAGTGCCACATCAGGCGAACAAACGTATTATTGATGCTACAGCAAAAAGAATGGGTGTAGGTGATTCAAAAGTGTTGATGAATATTCAACGTTACGGTAATACTACATCAGCAACATTACCATTATTATTATTTGATTACGAAAAACAGCTTAAAAAAGGAGATAATCTTGTATTTGCAGCCTTTGGTGGCGGTTTTACATGGGGTTCTATTTACCTTAAATGGGCGTATTAACTAACATCAACTACCAATTATAACTTAGAAAATATGGATATTAAAGAAATTCAAAGCCTTATCAAGTTTGTTGCCAAGTCTGGCGCTAGCGAGGTAAAACTGGAAACGGATGATATTAAGATCACCATTCGTACCGGAAGCTTAACTGGTAATTCTGAACCAACTTACGTGCATACTATGCCTATGGCACAGCCAGCAGCAGCGGCACCGATAGCAGCGGCACCTGCTGCTCCTGCAGAAGCAGCTACACCAGCAGCACCTGCAGCAGAGGCTGAAGACGATAAGTATATTACAATAAAGTCTCCTATCATTGGTACATTCTACAGAAAACCTTCTCCAGACAAACCTGTTTTTGTTGAAGTAGGTCAGACAATTGGTACAGGAGATGTACTTTGTGTTATTGAGGCAATGAAATTGTTCAACGACATAGAATCTGAAGTTTCTGGTAAAATCGTTAAGATTTTGGTAGACGATTCTTCACCAGTAGAGTTTGATCAACCATTATTCTTGGTAGATCCTTCTTAACTAAATTTTGAGTAGTTATTGTTAGATACCGCTCTTCTGCGGTGTGTAAGAATTATGTAGAACCAAGAACTTAAAATTTAAAAGATGTTTAAAAAAATACTGATTGCCAATAGGGGAGAAATCGCTTTGCGTGTTATCCGTACCTGTAAAGAAATGGGTATTAAAACGGTAGCCGTATATAGTAAGGCAGACGAAGAAAGTTTACATGTACGTTTTGCAGATGAGGCTGTATGTATTGGTCCTGCCGCTAGTAGTGAATCCTATTTAAAGATCCCAAATATAATTGCAGCTGCAGAGATTACAAATGCAGATGCCATTCACCCAGGCTATGGTTTTCTTTCAGAAAATTCAAAGTTCTCACGAATCTGTGCAGAGCATGATATAAAATTCATTGGTGCCTCTGGTGATCAAATAGACAAAATGGGAGATAAGGCTACGGCCAAAGAAACCATGAAAGAAGCCGGCGTACCTTGTGTACCAGGTTCAGAAGGTCTATTGAAAGATGTTGCAGATGCCAAGAAGATAGCGAAGAAAATGGGCTATCCGGTAATGATCAAAGCTACTGCCGGTGGTGGTGGTAAAGGTATGCGCGCCGTTTTTTCAGAAGATAAAATGGAAGAGCTTTTTGATAGTGCCGTTAACGAAGCAACTGCTGCTTTTGGTAATGGTGGTATGTATATGGAAAAGCTAATTGAAGAGCCAAGACATATTGAAATTCAAATTGTTGGTGATCAATTCGGGAAAGCATGTCACTTGTCAGAAAGAGATTGTTCTGTACAACGTCGTCACCAAAAGTTGACAGAGGAGACTCCGTCACCTTTCATGACAGATAAGTTAAGAGAGCAAATGGGTGAAGCTGCGGTTAAAGCTGCGGAATACATAAAATATGAAGGCGCTGGTACCATAGAATTTTTGGTAGATAAGCACCGTAAGTTCTATTTTATGGAAATGAATACTCGTATTCAAGTAGAGCACCCTATTACAGAGCAGGTTATTGATTACGATTTAATTCGTGAGCAAATACTTGTAGCTGCAGGTGTGCCGATTTCAGGTAAAAACTACCTTCCAAAATTACATTCAATTGAATGTAGAATTAATGCGGAAGACCCATATAACAATTTTAGACCATCACCAGGTAAGATTACAACCTTACATACGCCAGGTGGTCATGGTGTACGTATGGATACGCATGTATATAGTGGGTACAGTATTCCTCCAAACTATGATTCTATGATCGCAAAACTGATCACTACTGCCCAAACAAGGGAAGAGGCGATCAACAAAATGAAGCGTGCTTTAGATGAATTCGTAATTGAGGGAATTAAAACGACCATTCCTTTCCACAGGCAGTTAATGGACCACCCAGATTATTTGGCTGGTAATTATACGACAGCCTTTATGGACGATTGGAAAATGGATCCTCAACCAGAAAATTAACAACGAACTCCAACAGCAATGTTGGAGTTTTTTTATGTTCTTTTTTAAGATTGATTTTTTATCTTATATCAAAAATGCGACTATGAATTTAAGCTACTGGGAACGCACATCTTGGTTTTCTAATATCGATTTTACTATTGTAGGTAGTGGAATAGTAGGTTTAAACTGTGCTTTAGAATTAAGACGAAATCATCCTAAGGCACGCATTCTTATTTTGGAAAAAGGAAAACTTCCTCAAGGCGCCAGTACCAAAAATGCAGGGTTCGCCTGTTTTGGTAGTATTTCAGAAATCTTATCAGACCTAAAAACACATTTAGAACAAGAAGTACTGCAATTGGTTCAAGACCGGTTTCATGGAATACAATCGCTACGTACGTTGTTAGGGGATGATGCAATTGGTTATCAGAATAATGGCGGACACGAATTATTTTTAAATCAGGATGTAGCGTTATATGAGAGCTGTCTAAAGGAATTAACGCGGGTCAATGAGCTACTACAGCCCGTCTTTAAGAATGATGCCTTTAAAATCACGCCAGATAGTTTTAATTTCAATGGAATAAAAAGTAATTACATTTCTCAGGTATTTGAAGGGCAAATTAATACCGGTAAGATGATGTCAGCTTTAGTGCAATTAGCACAGCAAAAAGGCATCACAATTGTAAATTCAACCCTAGTACGTTCTTTTGAAGATGCAGGTGCAAAAGTAATAGTCAAAACAGATGACCTGGAATTTATGACCCAAAAATTACTGATAGCAACAAATGGTTTTGCTGCTCAACTACTGTCGGAGAACGTAAAACCTGCAAGGGCACAAGTATTGATTACAAAACCAATTAAAGACCTGCATATAAAAGGAACATTTCATCTAGAAGAAGGCTACTATTACTTCCGAAATATTAATAATCGAATTTTATTGGGGGGTGGTCGTAATCTGGATTTTAAAACCGAAGAAACTACTGACTTTGGCACAACTAGTTTAGTAGAAAATAAACTACAAGAGTTGTTGAAATCAGTCATTCTACCAAATACCGTTTTTGAAATTGATTACAGCTGGAGTGGTATAATGGGTGTAGGTCAACAAAAGAAGCCAATAGTAAAACAAGTAACCAACAATGTGGCATGCGGTGTCCGCTTAGGTGGTATGGGTATTGCCATTGGTAGCACTGTAGGTAAAAAGCTTGCCAATATATTAGACTAATGAAATATCCCGTTCATACATTTTTTTAGAAATCTTATTCAAAACGTAGGTATACTCTTATATTTATTTATAAATTGTACGTCCCCTTAGATTATCTATTACCCAAAATGTGCTTATTGGTTTGCCTTAGAACAGTAAACTTGAAAGTTGGTTTGTAATAGCATTATACTATATGAAAATATTAATTAAAAGAGTGGTTACGGCTGTACTTACAGTTGTAATTGGCATTACTTGTTTGGCAAGTTGCGGATTAACCAAAACTCATTATCAGCGAGAATACGCCAGGGTTTGGAAAGAACATATTAAAAGCGAGGCTTGGAAACAATCGCTTATTACAGCTAATTCGTATACAAAAGACGATTTATATGCCAGTACAGATGCTGAAGTGCCACTAGCTGATGATAATATCGTGGAATCTAAATTTCATTCTAAATATGAATCTCTAGTATCTAGAGCTTATTTTAAAATTATTACCGAGGCAGAAAAAGCAGATGCACAAATTACGGCAGATTATAAACTGCTAAACGAAAACGAGTCAGCAGTAAAAGTTGATAAGAAGAAAATTCAAGCAATAACAAAACGATATGAAGCTCATAAAGCAATGCTAGACGGACTTAAATCGTGGAATATTTTTAGTGATGATCGCTCTGGTGATTTGGACTATTTTAAAGCTGAAAATGAAATAGAGATTCAAAACATGATAAGTGGTGGTGAAAGTGATAATCAAATCGTAAATTACTTGATCTATAAACTAGCAGATCTGTATCACATTGAAGGAAACTGAATCACTTGAAAATTTAAAGAAAGAAGCCCATAATTTTTGCCTGCAGTTTGTTGACAATCGGTCAACTAGAATACAGAATCAAATTAAAGAATTAGAGTATGCCTTAACCACAGAGACCAAGAGTAGCGCCGGTGATAAGCACGAAACTGGTCGTGCAATGATCCAGTTAGAGCGAGAAAAGTTAGGTCAACAGTTGGCAGAATTAGAAAAAACACAACAATTACTATCAAAAGTACCAAAAGATAGAAATGCCCCAACCGTAGGTTTAGGAAGTTTGGTTGTTACAGATGCCTTCATATATTACATAGCTATATCTGCAGGAGAATTTAAAAGCAAACCTAAGTCCGTCTATTGTATTTCTGCCGCAACACCTATTGGTAAACTCGCCTTTGGTAAAGCAGTAGGCGATGTTTTTAGTTTTAATGGAAAGGAGTTGACTATTGTCAGCGTTCAATAGTTACATCCTGGTCTTTATTTAACTATCTTAAAGCAATTAATTAAAAGACCAAACCACATATATAACTTGAATTATGGAAATATTTTACCTATTTCTTGCAGTCATTGCCATAATTATATTAACGACAAAGCTTAAGATCCATGCTTTTTTAGCATTGTTCATCATTTCAATTTTATACGGCATTTTTGCAGGTATGCCTTATGTTGATATCATTGTTTCTATAAATGACGGTTTTGGCGGAACGCTAGGTAAAATTGGGTTGATTATAGTTCTTGGGGTTATCATTGGTGCTTTTCTAGAACATACAGGTGGTGCATTTGCTATTGCAGAGAAAGTGTTGGGTGTAATAGGGAAGAAACGGGTGACCATGGCAATGGGAATCATCGGCTATATTGTTTCTATTCCGGTGTTTGCGGATAGTGGTTTTATGCTGCTACATCCTTTGAACAAAAGTCTTTCCAAGAAAGCCAAAATCTCAATTGCCGGTCCGGCAATAGCATTAGGTTTGGGCTTAATGGCATCACATACTATGGTGCCGCCAACTCCTGGCCCAATTGCAGCTGCAGGTATTCTTGGTGCAGATTTAGGTTTGGTTATTGCTTTTGGGTTTCCAACAAGTATTGTCGCCTTGATTGTCGGAATCATATTCGCTAAGAAATATGCATCAAAAACCATGATAGCGCCTGATGTTGAAGATGCTTTAGACGCAGAACAAGAAATTAAAGATTCGCCCAGTGCTTTAAAAGCATCTATACCCATTCTAGTTCCCATTTTTCTAATTGTCTTGAAGTCCGTACTGAACTCCATGGATATCGGACAAGAAAACGGACTATTAGATTTCATCAATTTTGTGGGTGAGCCAGTTATATCTTTATTAATTGGAGTTTTCTTATGTCTGCTCTTGCCTAAAAAATTGAATTATGATATGCTCTCATCGGCTGGTTGGGTAGGTAAGGCAATTAAAGATGCGGCCTCTATTTTATTGATTACAGGTGCAGGCGGAATTTTTGGTAAAATATTACAGAA
>Ga0209295_1000757_pt1 | contig 13242 bp, 10 predicted proteins | sample Porto_5metaG_FD_187428 | JGI IMG/M metagenome (GOLD analysis project Ga0209295, IMG submission 187428) | Marine algal microbial communities from Porto, Portugal - Porto_5 metaG (SPAdes) (version 2) | ecosystem: Host-associated > Algae > Red algae > Unclassified | place: Portugal: Porto... | reverse complement strand
TTCTTTTTCCGCTATTTTTCCCTACAAAAATCCTTACGTAGCGTAGGCTATGTGCGGTTTTTGTAAGAAAAAATATCGAAAAAATAACCACGTCAAAATTGTAAGCCTATTTTTGTCCCACTACTTACGGAACTATTTTTTGTGTTTTTTAGAAGGGAAAAGAACAAGCATAATGGGGCAAGTTATTTATTTTCTTTCACTAATAATATCTCAATCGCCTCACCTGCGAAATATATTTTGCAAAACGTAAAACTTGGCAAGTATAGCCGTACTCATTATCGTACCAAGCGTAGAGTGTCACCGTTTTACCATCTGCCGCAACCTTCGTAGAGGGCGCATCAAATACCGAAGAAGCCTCCGCTCCTACCGCATCGCTCGACACAAAATCTTCTGACGTAGAATACTGAATTTGCTCGACCAAAGCACCGTGCAAAGCATGTTGTTTGACCAAAGCATTGACCTCCTCCACGGTTACCGTTTTATTGATTTGCAGATTCAAAATCGCCAGCGAAACATTGGGCGTAGGCACGCGAATAGCATTGCCTGTGAGCTTGCCCGCGAGGTGTGGAATCACCTTTGCAATCGCCTTAGCTGCGCCCGTCGAAGTAAGTACCATGTTGACCGGTGCACCACGTCCGCGACGGGGCTTTTTATGAAAATTATCAATCAAATTTTGGTCATTCGTGTAAGAGTGTATACTCTCGATATGCCCTTGCGAAATGCCGTAAGCATCGTCAATCACCTGAATCACAGGCGCAATCGCATTGGTCGTACACGAAGCCGCACTTAATATCGTATCTTGCTGAAAATCAACCGTTTTTTGATTGACACCGTGTACGATATTCGGCACGCCTTTGCCGGGCGCAGTGAGCAAAACCTGCTGCACGCCAGGGCGCAAATGTACACTTAACGCCGCCTTGTCGCGCCACACGCCTGTATTGTCAATGACGAGTGCATTTTTGATACCGTACATCGTGTAGTCAATATCTTGAGGCTGCTTCGCAAAAATCATTTTAACACGATTTCCGTTGATAATCAACTCACCATCTGCGTGCGCGACCTCAACTGTCCCCCTAAATTTTCCGTGCACAGAATCGTTGCGAAGTAGCGCAGCGCGTTTGTCCATTTCGGCATGGCGGTCACTCAATTTTGGTCGAATGACGATGGCTCGCAAACGCAGTTGTTCGCCTTTTCCGGTCATCTCTACTATGCGCCGTGCCGCCAAACGCCCGATGCGTCCGAAGCCATACAGCACGACATCTTTCGGTGTCAGCGTCTTTTTATCCTGCCCGATATATTCGCCCAGATGATGGTTCAAAAAAGCATCTACGTCCGCAAACTGCTCATGTGCAACGAGTCTATCAATCGCCAATTTACCGATGTCGATACGCGAGGGTGCTAAGTCCATTTTGGCAATGCCTTTCGCCAATTCGAGGCTCATATATATCGAAATCGGTTCTTCTACATATTTTTTGCCATTCAAATGCAAATCCAAAACCTCGCTCGGACGTGCATCATAAATCCCATGCCGAAATAATACCAATTCGATAGAACGGTCAAAGCGCAAGTCGCCAATGATTTGTAATAATTCGAGGGCTGCCTTTTCCATTTCTCGCCACTCTGATAGCGTAGTAGTATGTTGTTGTAGATTCATTTTGAATGCAGTTGATACCAATTGAAATTTTAAAGGCGCGAATTTACGGGGTTTTTTGATGGAAATGGGATTTGGGTGGAGTTAATTTTTATTCAAATGCTTGTACCGGCTGTCCTTAGCCCTGAAAGCTTTCGGGGAAAAGGTTCGATAGAACCTTTAACTCGCGTAAACTATGCACAGACCAAGCAAACGTGTTGCTCCCTTACGGTCGTCTCCGATAGCTATCGGAGCTAAAGACAGCCGGTACGAGTCTCATCAATAGATTTCAATTTTATCCATAAAAATATTTCTAACTCCTCTGCATTTCCTATCTTTACGAAAATGTTAGTTTCACTCTTTTTAATCTCTTAATCAACCATAATGCGAAAGAAAAAACTTCAAGTATTCATCTCATCTACATTCACAGATTTAATTGAAGAAAGACAGGCCGCTGTACAAGCCATTTTGTCTTGCGGACATATTCCCGCAGGAATGGAACTATTCACCGCAGGTGATGAATCACAAATGAAAGTCATCGAAAGATGGATTGAAGATTCTGATGTGTATTTGCTTATTCTTGGTGGTCGATATGGGAGTATCGACCCGAAAACGGGGAAAAGTTATACTCATTTGGAGTATGAATATGCAATTGAATTAGGTAAGCCTTTTTTTGCTGTTGTTATTAACGATGATGCACTTGAAGTGAAAGTAAAAGAGGGAGGTATTTCTTTTATGGAAAAAGAAAACCCTCAAAAACTCAAAGAATTTAAAGGGTCTGTTTTATCAAAAATGGTCAAGTTTTTCGACGATATAAAAGACATTAAATTGGCTATCCATGAAACGATGGCTGAATTTGAAAGAAGGGAATTAATAGGCTGGATTAAAGGTGACCAAGAGGTAGATACGGATAATTTGGCGGAGCAAATGGCGCGACTTTCAGAAGATAATATGACTTTGAGAAAACAGTTAGTGCACTGTTTTATAAATTTATTTACATTTTTTGACGTTTATTTTGAAATGAATCAAATCAAAAATGACGCGAATACTCACTGTATTTAAGGATTTTTTGGTGAAGAGTCATTTTAAAAGAAATACTCAAAAAAGTAAATAAATTTGTGAAACAGTGTATTAGCTTCTTCTAATGTTGAAACTTATAGTGGATTGAGTTTTGAAGAATTTATGCGCTTACTTAAAACGCATAAACTTGAAGTAGAAAAGTCGGTGTTATTCGAGGAAATAAAAGATAAATTTAACGACAAAAAATATAATCTATTGCATTTTTTTGGGCTTATGCGGAAGGTAAAATCATGAATTCACCTTCCATATCCCACTTAATTAAATATGGACTTGTTGAAGACACACTAAAACACCTTCCCCCAGCTAAAAGTCTTGCAGATTATCGTGAACCTCAATACGAATTAACAATTTTAGGTAGAAAATTTTACTTAAAACTATTGAGTAAATTTGATGATAAACTCTAATCATCCTTCTGAATCAAGTATGCGTTCCCCTTCTCAAAAGAATCAACCTGACTTTCAAATTCAGGCATCAATTCTTCCATATATTTGACACCACTTTTAAAGACATCAAAAACCACCAAAATCAGGTCATACTTACTGATATTTTGCTGATAATTCATATTTTTATAATCGTCAAAAGTATATCAAAACCCGCTTCTTCGGTTGCCGTGAGCAACTTACCGTTTTTCAAGCCGCCAAACCCCATTTCAGGAACGGTTGCAACTTCGTATTTCTCGAAAAGTCGTTTGGCTTTACGACTCACACATTCATCAAGCAAAATTTTCATGGGCAACTTCAGTTACATTGATGAGTAAATGTTGAGAAATTTGAAGCACACGCTCCACCTGATCCAATTTCACCGTAGGAAAATCATCTAAAAATTCCGTAATCGTTTCACTATCTTCCATATAGTCAAACAGGTTCCTTATCGGTACACGCGTCCCCATGAATACAGGTGTCCCACCAAGAATTTCTTTATCTATATTAATGACTTTTTGCATAATCAATCTATTTAAATCGTAATTTACATCAATTATCTCAAAACAGCAAAAAAACCACCCACAAATCCCCTATCTTTGCCGCGATTTAGTTAATCCGTTAATTGGATGATTAGTTAATTGGGTAAAAAATTGCGAAGCAATTTTCGTCCGCCTAATTCACCAATCACCCAATTCACCAGTCCACCAACACACATGGAAGCTACGCTACAAATGGCGCAAGAACTTGGACTTTTAGAGTCCGAATTTGAGCAAATCAAAGACATCATGGGTCGTATGCCCAACTTTACCGAATTGAGTATTTTTTCCGTCATGTGGTCGGAACATTGCTCCTATAAAAATTCGATTACGCTACTCAAAACCTTGCCACGTGAGGGCAAGCGAGTACTCGTAGAAGCGGGCGAAGAGAACGCCGGATTGGTTGATATTGGCGATGGTTTGGCTTGTGCATTCAAGATAGAATCGCATAATCACCCCTCGGCGGTAGAGCCGTATCAAGGGGCGGCTACGGGTGTTGGTGGCATCCACCGTGACATATTTACGATGGGGGCGCGACCGATTGCAGCGTTGAACTCCTTGCGTTTTGGCGACCCTTCGCTCAAACGAACCAAGTGGCTCGTCAAGGGCGTTGTTAAAGGTATCGGTGATTATGGCAACTGCTTTGGTGTGCCGACGGTGGGCGGCGAGGCGTATTTTTACGATTGTTACAATCAAAATATATTGGTCAATGCCATGTCAGTCGGTGTCGTAAAAGTCGGTCAAACGGTATCCGCGATTTCCGAAGGCGTGGGCAATCCCGTGTATATCGTCGGTTCGGCTACGGGCAAAGACGGGATTCATGGAGCATCGTTTGCATCGAAAGACTTGACGGAAGATTCGCAGGAAGATTTGCCGGCAGTACAAGTTGGTGACCCTTTTCAGGAAAAATTGCTACTCGAAGCCTCGCTCGAAGCCATCAAAACAGGCGCAATCGTTGGGATGCAAGACATGGGTGCGGCGGGCATCACCTGTTCGACTTCGGAGATGAGCGCGAAAGGCGAATCGGGTATGATTATCAACCTCGATAAAGTCCCGACACGCCAACCCAATATGAAACCTTTTGAGATATTACTCTCTGAAAGTCAAGAACGTATGTTGATTGTCTGCCACAAAGGACGTGAGGCGGATTTGGAAGCGGTGTTTGATAAATGGGATTTGGAATGTGAAATTATCGGCGAAGTAACGGACACCAAACGCCTTCATTTTTACCAAAACGGCGAACTCGTGGCAGATGTTCCGGCTGAACCTTTGGTGCTGGGCGGCGGTGCGCCCGTGTACAAGCGCGAGTCGTGCGAACCGACATATTTAAAACAAATTAATAATTTTAATTCGGGAGAAATAACTGTTCCCGACGACCTTTTGGCGACCGCCAAAACGCTCGTCACATCGCCCAATATTGCTTCTAAAAAATGGATATATGAGCAATACGATTCGATGGTTCGTACCAATACAATGACCACCAATGAGCCTTCGGATGCTGCTACCTTACGTGTAAAAGGTACGGGAAAGGCATTGGCAGTTACGACGGATTGTAATCCTTCGTTTGTGTATGCCGACCCTTATGTGGGCGCGATGATTGCAGTGTCGGAAGCAGCGAGAAATATCGTGTGTTCGGGCGGTGAACCTGTGGCGATTACCAATTGCCTCAACTTTGGAAATCCGTATAATCCGGAAGTGTATTGGCAGTTTGAAAATGCCATAAAAGGTATGGGCGATGCTTGTCGCAAATTTGGTACGCCGGTCACGGGCGGTAATGTGAGTTTCTACAACCACACGGTTTTGGGCGATAAAGCCGAGCCTGTTTACCCGACGCCGACGATTGGGATGTTGGGCATTTTGGAAGACTATGAACAACGCATGACCTTGAATTTCCACGATAGCGAAGACCTCATCTATATGCTCGGCGAACATCGCGACGACTTGGCTTCTTCGGAGTACGTTCGTTTTATTCACGCAGTAAAACACTCCCCTACGCCATATTTTGATATTGATGAAGAATTTAATTTGCAAAAAACGGTCAGTGAATTAATTAAGACAAAAAAAATACTGTCGGCACACGATATTTCAGAAGGCGGTTTGTTTGTCGCACTACTCGAATCGGCAATGGCTGGCGCAAAGGGTTTTGATTTGCAATTACACAGCGACATTCGGAAAGATGCCTTACTATTTGGCGAAGCGCAGAGTCGGGTAGTGGTTTCTATTCGACCCGAAGATGAAGGCGATTTTTTGCGGTTCTTGGAATTGAAAGCACAGTACTCTGTGAGACTAGGTACGGTGACGGATAACGAAATTGTTGTAGATGGTGCGAAATTCGGCAGTACGAGCGAGTGGAAAACGGTGTATGATAATGCGCTTGGGGAAGCGTTGGAGGCAATTTGATAATTTCACTTCAAAATAACCACTAATGTTTTGACTGTCACACTATTTAAACATTTATTGTTTATGCAAAAGATTTGTTTTATTCGCTTTTGTGATTACCTTTATGTCATCAAATGTGCGGGCTATAGGAAGTTTTCAGAAATAAGACTTTTTTTATCCCGTTTTTGTATTTCTCTTAATTACTTCATGAACTTAAATTATTTTAAACAAAATTGAAACAAAAAAATTATTTCTATGAAAACTAAAATGTTAACTTTTTTATTTGTGCTGGGCTGTTGTGGCTTTGCTTTTTCGCAAAGTTGCGGTGATTGCCCCGTAATCACTATTGATTTAGACAATCCACCTGCCTTTCCCACAGAGGCATGTGCAGGAGATGTTGCTACACTGTGTTTGGATACAGAAACTCCTGCTCTAATTGATGGAGATTGTGTTGTAACACTTGATGTTGATACTGATGTATTAGGTACGATCACTGTTTCAGGTCCCCACATCGGTTCGCAGATATGTGTTGACGTACCTATCCCAGAGAACCCTAATGACCCTTGTACCGGATACTCTGTCACTGTAGAAGGTATTCAACCAACCATATCAGTCACTTGTGGTAGTGGTGCATGTGCAGCAGGAACACTTGGCGTAATCGCAGATATAGGTATCTCCATTATTACCGATTGTGATGCTAATAATCTTATCGTATTGCTTCCCGGCTTCGACCCTATAACTGTCTTCCCCAATTTCACTGAAAATATAGTTCCTTCTACCTGTGCAGGAGTAGCAGGTATGGCACAGCTACTTTCGATTACAACCAATACTGTGTGTGCTATGGAAACCGTTTCCATAGCAGGTGTAGAAAATGTTTGCCCTGCCACGGCTGATACAGATGCAGAATTGACCTATGATTTTACGGCATTTACATCAGCATTGGCTGATGGTACTCCATGTTTTACAGGCACAAGCGGAGTAGCTGCTATTGATTGTTTGATAGCCTGCTCTATCTGCCCAATCATCGAAAGCGTAAGCATGGTTCCTACAGATGGTTGTGATGCCGAGATGGTAGATGTTGTAGTTACTTATAATCAAGACCCTACGGGCTTAGTCACAACAGATGTTAATGGTGATGCGGGTGTTATAGATGCTGCGGCATTCACAATTACTTATAGTCTTACACTGGCAAATACGACTTGCGACCCGATGATGTTAGACGTAGTACACGCTGCTACATGTAATGATGATGGTTCAAATATTTTAGATGCTAATGGAGCTGATACCAACGGTTCACTTGGAATGATAAACGTGTATCCTTTGTATGAAGTAGTAGTCGTACAACCTGAATGTGATGGTGCTGCGGGTTCTGCCGAAGTACAAGTTGCAGGTGTAGCATGTGCGACACCCGCTCCCGTAGCAGGTACAGCAGGTGTCACCAATGTATGCCCTGCTCCCGCTCCCGGCACACCCGCTACGCTTATGTATGATTTTTCTGCTGATGCAAATATTGTGGCTGCCACAGCCGCAGGATGCGCTCCTACCGGTACACTCACCGACAATATTAGCATTGCTTGTGATGTAGATCCGTGTCCGGTTCTTTGTCAGGGAGTTGATACAAATTTCCCGCCTCCTATTTTCCCCGGAGAAGCCTGCTCCGGCGCAACTGTAGATATATGCCTGACACTGATTGATGCTACCGAAGGTTTGATAATTAATGGTAGTGTTGATGGTAATGCTATAACTTTGACAGGAACGCCCGGTGCCAATCCAAATGAACTCTGTGTGACGATTACTGCTCCGATCAATGAGACTTGTGACCCCGTAGATCTCACTATTCAAATTGATGCCATTACTTGTGCAGATGGTACAGACTTTCCGGGAGTAATTGTAGGACCTACATTGGTAGATGATCTAGATATTTTTGCATCTAATCCAATTATTGTTTCCGTTTACCCACAATACGAAGTAGTTGTAGTACAACCTGAATGTGACGGTGTAGCAGGTTCTGCCGAAGTACAAGTTGCAGGTGTAGCATGTGCGACACCCGCTCCCGTAGCAGGTACAGCAGGTGTCACCAATGTATGCCCTGCTCCCACTCCCGGTACACCCGCTACGCTTATGTATAATTTCTCTGCGGATGCAAACATCATGGCTGCTACTGCAGCAGGTTGTGCGCCTACAGGTGCAGCATTGGTGGATGACATTTCAACAGCCTGTGACCGAGATTGTAATGCAGTCTGTGAAATCACCGACATCACAGCAGGTATGCCCGTATGTGCTGCCGATGGCTTAACTTATGATGTCACTGTCACGGTAACAGGTACAGATGCTTCAGTTACATTAGACGATGGAACAGGTGCAATTGCAGCGACAACCACGACATTTACATTCAATTCAGGTGCAGGATATACAATTACTGTTGCTGATACGGATGCTTTGTGTGCATTCGGTCCATTTACAGGTGTTGATCCGGCATGCCCGGTTTCTGCATGTGGAATCACCGACATCACAGCAGGTGAGCCCGTATGTGCTGCCGATGGCTTAACTTACGATGTCACTGTCACGGTAACAGGTACAGATGCTTCAGTTACATTAGACGATGGAACAGGTGCAATTGCAGCGACAACCACGACATTTACATTCAATTCAGGTGCAGGATATACAATTACTGTTGCTGATACGGATGCTTTGTGTGCATTCGGTCCATTTACAGGTGTTGATCCGGCATGCCCTCTTGCGAGTCCAATGGCTACCATAACAGACCCATGTAACTGTACCAACGGAATAGACACTGATGACGATGCTTCTAACGGCCTAGAACTCGCTGCCGAAACCATCACCATCACCGACCCTGCCGGAGCAGGAGAAACATGGACACTAACTGCCAATAATGGTGAATTAGTAGAAATGGATGGTATGACACCTTCATCCGGTATAGCTACTGATAATGGAGATGGTACATACACATTCTCTGGTTTTGTAACGGCTGATGGTGTTACTATCTACACAGCAAGCTTTACCAATGCTGCCGGAGATATATTAATGATTGAAGGCGGTCCTTGTAGTCCATGTTTCATCAACGATATCCCAACGGTAGGCGAATGGGGTTTAATCATTCTTGGCTTAATGATGTCAATTACGGCAATAGTTGGTATTCGTCAACGTAGAGAAGAAGAAGCGTATAGCTAATAGACTTTATTTAGAAATATTTTGTATGCAGCTAACATTGCCTTTTTCCGATACTCTTCTCCTATTTTTCGCTCCGTACCGTAGGGTATGCAGTTCAAAATGAGGCTCGATTATCAAAAAAATACAAAATTCCATGCATACAAAATATTCCTAAATAAAGTCTAATGAAAAATAATAAATGATGAATTATTTATCGTGATATAATATTTTCGTAAAATTAAAACGGGATGCAATATGATTGCATCCCGTTTTTTTATTAAATTTGGTTCTTTGACAAATCCCGTGATTGCTCGTTTTTTGCGTGAGGGATAGGAGGTGTTGTTTGAACGAAATGTAGCGATAGCGGAATGGAGAGAGTGCCGGATAGCCCGACCCCCGACTGATAAGGAGGGGGACACGCCCTAACTAATATACTCAGGGAAAAGGAAGAAAATAATCTACCCCAAATGAAGAAGTTATTTTTTTTATATGTTTGGCTAAATTTGACGCGCATAGCCGAGCTACGTAAGGAAAATTTAGTGAAAGAAATTAAATAAATTGTTCCATAATGCGCCGTAATTTTTTCTTCTAAAGAATTCAAAAAATCGTTGCATAGCCATAGCTACGGAACTATTTTTTGTGTTTTTTAGAAGGGAAAAGAACAAGCATAATGGGGCAAGTTATTTATTTTCTTTCACTAAGTGAAATATATAAGAAAAAGAACAATTCAGACGGGTAGATTATTTTTTTCGTCTTCCCTCACCACTGGATTTGTCGAAGAAGCATTATAAGACTACATTACGCATTTTTAAAATTCTCCGCTACCTTATTCCAGTCGATCACGTTGAAAAAGTTAGCGATATAATCGCCGCGTCGGTTTTGATGTTTCAGGTAATAAGCGTGTTCCCATACGTCGATACCGAGTATGGGCGTACCCGATTTTTCGACCAGATTTTTCATCAAAGGATTATCTTGATTTGGTGTAGAACTGATGAACAGTTTGCCATCACTCCCCTTCGATAGCCACGCCCAGCCTGAGCCAAATCGCGTCTTAGCCGCTTTCTCAAACAGGCTTCTAAACTTCATATATCCTCCAAAAGTAGCATTCAAGGCATCTGCCATATCGCCTGTCGGTTTTCCGCCTGTGTTGGGTGCCATCACGTTCCAATATAGCGAGTGGTTGAAATGTCCACCACCATTATTACGCAATCCCGTATCGGCTTTTGTATCTTTCAGATTGGCGAGAATATCCACTAAAGATTTTCCGCTGACCTTTGCCTCTGTGAGGGCAGCATTAAATTTTTTGACATAGCCCGCATGGTGTTTATCATGGTGAATCTCCATCGTTCGAGCATCAATATTCGGCTCTAAAGCCTTAAATTCATAATTCAGCTTGGGCAGCGTGAACGTACCGTCCACATTTGCTGTTATAGCGTTAGAAGTTTTCGGTTCGGAGGGATTGCAACCGATAATCGGCGTAATCATTGCGCCGGCTGTCACGACTCCGGCAACTTTTAAAAATTCGCGTTTATTCATAGTGAAATGTCTTATTTTTGTATTGTCAAAGTTAATATTTTTTCTGAATATAAAATAGGATAGGCGCACGGATTTTAGAAAACGTAGCATAACGCCTCTGTCTTGCGCCTGCGTATTAGCTGCACAAGCGAGATACCGTCATTTGTTGGCACAGACTCATTGTGCTGCAAAAATGTAAGCCGGAGGCGTTATGCTACGTTTTTCTAAAATCTGCGTGCCATTCCACCCATAAATATGTCAAATACAACAGAGCTAACAGTAGAAGGTATGACCTGCGTCAATTGCGCCAAAAGCGTTGACCGCTTCCTCGCCAAACAGGGTTTGGAGGAGGTATATGTCAATTTTGCGACCAAAGAAGTGCGCTTTCAAAATACCACCAACATCGCCATAGAGGAAGTCAAAACAGGCATCCAAAAACTTGGTTTTGAGGTTGTCGATGAGCAACTTCCCAAAGCCAATTTTTGGACGATGGAGCGCAAATTTTACTTCACTTTAGTGTTCACATTACCACTTTTTGCTCACATGCTTATCCCTTGGAAACCCTTGCATAATCATTGGATTCAGTTGGCTTTGTGTACACCTGTTTTCGCGCTTGGTGTGTGGCATTTCGGACGTAGTGCATGGGCATCGGTTCGCAATGGTTTTCCGAATATGGATGTGCTGATTTTCATGGGTAGCACGGCGGCATTTGTGTATAGTTTGTATGGTTCGCTCATGGGTTTGGGGCATGATTTTTTGTTTTATGAAACGAGCGCGATGATTATTACGCTGGTTTTATTAGGAAATTTACTGGAAGAACGTGCCGTAGAACGCACCACGACTGCCATCGGTGAATTGACCAAATTGCAAGTGCAAAAAGCCCGAAAACTAATCGGCACAAACATCGTCGAAGTCGATGTAAAAGACCTCAAAACAGGCGATATTTTGCAAGTAAACGAAGGCGATAAAATCCCTGCCGATGGCGAATTGATACAGGGAAGTGCGATTGTAGATGAGTCCATGTTGACGGGTGAAAGCGAACCAATTTGGAAAGAAGCAGGCGCGACACTCGTAGGCGCATCTATCGTAAAATCGGGCAATCTGCGTATGTATGTCACCGCTACGGGACGCGATACCGTTCTTTCTCAAATCATAGAACTTGTCAAATCTGCACAAGCCGATAAACCTGATATTCAGCGACTTGCCGACAAAATCAGTGCAATATTTGTTCCCGTTGTGTTGGCAATTGCTGCGCTTACCTTTCTATTATCTTATTTTATTTTTGGCATAAATTTTCAAGACGCCATGTTGCGGAGTATTGCCGTCATGGTCATCTCCTGCCCTTGTGCGATGGGCTTGGCTACGCCTACTGCGGTTATGGTCGGCGTAGGGCGATTGGCGCGCAATGGCATCCTAATCAAAGGCGGTCAGACCCTTGAAATTTTTGCCAATATAAAAAATATCGTTTTTGATAAAACGGGAACACTCACGACAGGTAATTTCCGAGTAAAAAATATAGAATGTCATCATGGTTTTTCAGAAAATGACGTGAAAAATATCACCATTCAACTCGAAAAACACTCCTCCCACCCTATCGCCCGTTCACTCATTCGCGAATTTTCTGATTACGTATTTGATAGTAATTTTTTATTAGAAAATATAAAAGAAGAAAAAGCTGTCGGAGTAAAAGGAAATGACAATAAAGGAAATACATTTCAAATCGGTTCGTACCACGTTGCCTGCAAAATCACGACAGATGACAAGCACCATATTTATATTTGCAAAAATGACCAACTCATCGCCACCATCAATATCCAAGATGAACTCAAACCCGATATAAAAGCAACAATAGACTACCTCAAATCACAAGGTATGAATCCCATCATCTTAAGTGGAGATAAACAATCAAAAACCGCAGAAATTGCGAAAAAATTGGGCATCAACGAATTTTATGCAGAGCATTTGCCGGAACAGAAACTGGTGATTATTGAAAATTTAGCAAAAGAAGCACCCACCGTCATGGTCGGCGACGGCATCAATGATGCACCCGCCCTCGCAAAGGCAACCCTCGGCATTTCACTTGGCAATGCTTCGCCCGTAGCCATTCAATCTTCGCAAATTATTTTACTCAATGACCGCCTTGATTACTTGCAAAAAGCCGTAGCCATCAGTCGCCATACGCTGCGGACGATTAGACAAAACTTGTTTTGGGCATTCGCTTATAATGTGGTAGCGATTCCTGTTGCAGCACTCGGCTACCTGAATCCGATGTGGGGCGCAATTTTTATGGCGTTTTCAGATATCGTGGTGATTGGTAATTCGTTGAGATTGAGGGGAAAACGGATTGAGTAAGTAGTGAGACAAAAATGTCCTTACTTTTTGACGGTTTCTTTTTCCGCTATTTTTCCCTACAAAAATCCTTAGTGAAAGAAATTAAATAAATTGTTCCATAATGCGCCGTAATTTTTTCTTCTAAAGAATTCAAAAAATCGTTGCATAGCCATAGCTA
>Ga0209295_1000753_pt1 | contig 13299 bp, 8 predicted proteins | sample Porto_5metaG_FD_187428 | JGI IMG/M metagenome (GOLD analysis project Ga0209295, IMG submission 187428) | Marine algal microbial communities from Porto, Portugal - Porto_5 metaG (SPAdes) (version 2) | ecosystem: Host-associated > Algae > Red algae > Unclassified | place: Portugal: Porto... | reverse complement strand
TAGTAGGTGTTGTTTGAACGTAACGTAGCGATAGCGGAGTGGAGAGAGTGCCGGATAGCCCGACCCCCGACTGATAAGGAGGGGGATACGCCCAAAAGTGAAAGAAAATAAATAACTTGCCCCATTATGCTTGTTCTTTTCCCTTAGCCAAACATATAAAAAAAATAACTTCTTCATTTGGGGTAGATTATTTTCTTCCTCTTCCCTAAACAAACAAAGGAAAAAGAATCCGAATAAACCATTTTTATTTTTCATGATGTTTTAAATGTTTTATTTCCTCTGTGTGGATGTCGGATTTCTGGAGAAATCCGACATCTGTGGCAGGACTGGCGCGAAGATAGACCGCCGACATCGCGGTAAGTATCAAATCTTTTTGATTAGCTAGTTTCAATAAATACCCTGACAAATGAATAGTTCCGTTTTTTGTCCAAAATCTAAATAAGAAAATCTTTCGTAAAAGAGAAGTTTCAGGAGTTTTAATTATACACAAAGTACAAAAATTAGCATTTTCGGAAATTTAACCCTACACATGTTTTTTTAATACAAAAGTTTGAGTACCTTTGTTAAAGTTCTTTACAGCTCTAACGACGCTGATACAGACAGCCGCATGACATCCGATTTGTCATTGCCGTGAGCCTACTAATTTACAAGCGGGAGTCACCTAAGTGAAAGAAATTTAATAAATTGTTCCATAATGCGCCGTAATTTCTTCTTCTAAGGTTCTGCTGAAATAAGGATATTTTAAAATTATTTTACAATAAAAAATATTTATAAATAATTCATTTATAATAATAAATAAATTACAAAATAATTTTAATTAATTAAAAAATGGCTATATTTCAGTGCGACCTTATATGGTTCACTAAATCTTCCTTACGTAGCTCGGCTATGTACATCAAATTTAACCAAACATATAAAAAAAATAACTTCTTCATTTGGAGTAGATTATTTTCTTCCTCTTCCCTAAGTAGTAAGTCAATCTAATTATGATATGTTGCTTTGAGTGAAATTTTTTCGAGTACGAGGCGGAGTTTATTCAGCATAGCCGTAGCTACGCTGGATGTTCTCCAACAAAGTAATCGGACAAATTTCGCCAAATGAACTTATCATAATTAGTTTGACTTACTACTTAGTAGATGATCCTATTTATTTGGATATCTTGACAGGATGTTTTTCCGCTGTTTTCCTTTTAAAAATAGTTCCGTGATGCAGACTATGCAACGATTTTTAAAAGAAAACTATCAAAAAAATCTCTCTGTCAAATCTCTCTACAAAATAATTTCACCCACTTATCACAAAAAATTGACTAAATAATGAAAAAAATTAATTTAACACTACTTCTTTTTACCTTACTCTTTACCACTCAAGTTGGTTTTGCGCAAAAGGAAACAGCTTTAGACATTGCCGAAGAAGACTTTTCGTCCGTAACAAAAAGTCCCTCAAAAGTTTACTTACAAAAACAAATGAGGAAGGTAGCTTTTCAAAATTCTTCCCTAAACGCAAATAATTTCTTTGCTCAGCAGGCGACTAAAATGGGGTTGACGTCTCCCTCGGAGATGAAGCGGACTAAAACCTTGACGGGCGAAAACGGCTACCAACACGTTAGATATCAACAAATCTACCAATCCGTTCCGGTTTTTGGAACGGCTTATACACTGCACGAAAAAAACGGAATCGTTACGCACGCCGGTGGTTATTATTTGCCCTTAGTTGATTTGGAGGTACGGCCTCAGATAACTCCCGAACATGCGCTACAAAACGCCATGCAGAAAATGGGGGCAAAGCGTTATGCTTTTGAAGATACCCAAAACGAGTCAGCTGCATTTCCGGAAAGTCGACCCGTTCCCGAATTGGTCATCATTGATCGGGCCTTCCCTCAATTTTCCGAACATTACGCACTGGCTTATCGCGTAGTATTAACGAGCAGTGAACCATTGGATAAGCGCGAATATTTTATCGATGCCCATAGTGGAATTGCGTTACTAAATCTGCCTCTGCACCTGCATAATGCGGTGCCAGCACAAGGCGTGACCAAATACTACGGAACCCAAGCCATTACGGTGGATTCTATCAGTCCTAACGAATTTTTACTACGAGACCCGAGCAGGAACGGGAATACTACTTTTGATGGCAGTCAACTGGTCTGGTCTAACTCAAGTAATGACTGGGATTTTACCAATGAAGCACAGGATGAGGTCGCTATTGACGCGCATTATTGCACTCAGGAATTTTACGATTTTATGTTGGAAGAACTAAATTGGAACGGACTTGATAATGACGGATTACCGATGAATATCGTCGTACACGCCGGAGATGGTCTCGGGGCTTTCTGGAACGGGCAATACGCTGCCTTCGGAGACGGTGATTGTAATCACGGACCGCTCACCACTCTGGAAGTTGTGGGACATGAGTTTACGCACGGAATTACCGAAAATACTTCTGAGCTGGTATATAGCGGTGAGTCCGGAGCAATCAACGAAAGTATGAGTGATATTTTTGGCAAGGCGCTCCAATTTTATACCACACCTGACGATTTCAACTGGGACCTGGGTGCTTCATATATTGAAACCCCTTACGCAGAACCTGTTCGCTCTTTTTCTGATCCCAATAGCCTGGAACATCCTAAATTTTATAAAGGAACATTCTGGGAGGATGATGGTGATGTTCATATCAACAGTAGTGTCGGGAATCATTGGTTTTATCAAATGGTCAACGGAGGAAGCGGCGTCAACGAACTGGGGGAACCGTACGACATCGAAGCTCTGGGAATGGATAAAGCCATTCAAATTGTTTTTCTTACTCAAAAAGCTTACTTAACCAGTACTTCGACCTACGATTTTTATTATGAAAGTTCATTGTTGGCTGCCGAGGAGTTATATGGTCCCGATGCTCCGGAAATTCAGTCGGTTGTTGAGGCTTGGAAAGTGGTCGGACTACCCTATTCACTTGATACCGGAGAGGATATATTAGATTTGTCGGTTAGCTTTTCAGGAATTTTTGTTGGAACATGTCTCAATAGTGAATTTTATGATGCTGAAGTGACGGTAGCAAATGTCGGACAACTACCTTATACGCCAAACCTTAATGCGTCTATAATGATTGACGGAGGAGCTACGTCAGAGGAAATTATTATCGAGGAGTCTATTGCACCGGGCGAATCTGTGGTGTATCAATTCGAAGACTATCTTTTTTTCGATACGGGTGACCAAGAAAATATCACGGCTGATTTGATGATTGCGGATGGAAATGCGCAGAATAATTCTACGAGTCAGTTTGTAATTAACGCTTTATATACGGATAATGACTTGGGAATACTGGCACCTCAATTTCCCGAACTCAACTGTGTCGGTAACCTCCACGAGGTATTTTTTTACGTTCTAAACAATGCGTGTAATCCCCTGTTGGCAGGAACTACTTATACGATTCAAATAGATAATCCGACAACGGGTTATACATGGAGTAAAATTTACACCCTTGACTCTAATTTAGGTCGCGACCAATTTCAAATAACACAGGAGACACTTGATTTAGAGCCAAGTGGCGATTATATCTTAACACTCAATCTTTCGGGAGATGTCAATCTTGAAAATAACAAACAATTCTTTGGTAGTAGTATGGTTAGTCCGATTGTCGGAGCCTACGATAACAATATGGATGTGGAAGATCCTTCTTTGGTGTTGTCATCCGGTAATTATCCTTATGATTATTTGAATATTGATGGTAATAATGTCTTGGCAATTTCAAGCGATTCTCCGGGAGCACAGTATTTGTGTCCGGAGGTTGAGGACAATTTTATAAGTTCCTTTTTTAATGTAACACAAAATCTTTCCTTTTGTGCTGATTTGACCGACATGGATAATCCAATTCTCGGATTCGATTTAACGCAGTTTCGAAACCCAGATGCCATTGCTTTTTCGGAATTAGAAGAGTACGGAGCTATTTTTAAGGCTTCTTGGAAAGATGCATCGGAAGAGTATTCACAAATTATAGTGGGACAACCCGAAGGAGTTTCGCAACACTATGACCTTCCGCTTCCCTCCGGATTTGTAGGGAAAGTTCAATTTGACTTTTTTCACAATACTGGAAACTTCGATGCGGAGGATTTTTTGGACTACGATGTTAGTTTATTTGATAATCTTACCCTGAGTGAAAACTTGGTAAATATCAAAGATGTCAACACCTTACTTCTGAAAATTCATCCTAATCCATCAAACGGATTGCTTACGCTCACGCATCCGGAAGCACCCAAAAACCTGGTGCTGTGCAATGCGCAGGGACAGATTTTACGGACTCTAAATCAATCTGATAATATGAGTCAACTGGATATTTCTGACTTGCCAGGCGGCTATTATTTTCTGACGATTGGCTACGGAGATTTTGGGCAGGTCACGAAGGGAGTGGTGAAGATGAGTGAGTAGCAGAAGCTACGAAAATTTTAAATTAGGGAAGAGGAAGAAAATAATCTACCCCAAATGAAGCCGTTATTTTTTTTATATGTTTGGCTAAATTTGACGCGCATAGCCGAGCTACGCAAGGAGAATTTAGTGAAACATATAAGAAAAAGAACAATTCAGACGGGTAGATTATTTTTTTCGTATTCCCTAATCAAGAACGCTGATAATTAATACCTTGTATTTCTTCAAACAGGGGGAACGAAAAGTCATTTTTATAATATGACAAAACCCTTGACTTTAAAGGGTTTTATCCATTTTTAATGAAAAAATGTAAAAAATCGCTTCGTAAAATTGGTTCTAATAATCAACGTTTTACACATTATTAAAACGACTTTTCGTTCTCCCTGTTTCTTCAAATGATACGACAAAAGTGAAAGTAAAGCCGAAGTTTTTTCAATCTTTTTGCACGTTTTTTTTATTTAGAACCATTCTAATTCACTTAAATATCATAACAACTCACCTGAACTTGTATTTGATACTTGAACTTGAATTTAAAAACGGTATCTTTGTACTGAAATGAATCAATTTAGAAATTTTTGCATCATAGCCCACATCGACCACGGCAAAAGCACGTTGGCAGACAGGCTATTAGAACATACCAAGACCATTTCCGAGCGCGATATGCAATCACAAGCATTGGACAATATGGATTTGGAACGCGAACGAGGCATTACGATTAAAAGTCATGCCATCCAAATGGACTATACACATACGGATGGTAAAGATTATACATTTAACCTCATTGATACGCCCGGTCACGTCGATTTTTCTTACGAAGTATCGCGGTCTATTGCAGCCTGCGAAGGTGCTTTACTAATAGTTGATGCCACGCAAGGCATTCAGGCACAGACAATTAGCAACCTGTACCTCGCTATCGAACACGACCTCGAAATCATCCCTATTATCAATAAAATTGATATGGACAGCGCGATGATTGAGGAAGTGAAAGACCAAATCATCGACCTTATCGGTGGCAAACGTGAGGATATCGTACTCGCCAGTGGCAAGACCGGACAAGGCATTGAGGACATCATGGAAGCCGTTGTGACACGCGTACCGCCGCCCCAAGGCGACCCAAAAGCACCGCTTCAAGCCCTGATTTTTGACTCGACTTTCAATGCTTATCGTGGCGTGATCGCCTATTTTCGTATCAAGAACGGCACAATGCGCAAAGGCAGTCAAGTCCGTTTTATGAATACAGGCAATGTATATAGTGCGGACGAAATTGGTATCCTGAAAATGGAGAATGTGCCGCAAAAAGTACTGAGTGCCGGCAATGTAGGCTACATTATCACAGGTATTAAGGAGTCGAAAGAAATAAAAGTTGGGGATACCATCACACTCAATAATGACCCTTGCGAAGAGGCAATTCAAGGTTTTGAGGATGTAAAACCAATGGTTTTTGCAGGTATTTTCCCGATTGATAATGACGATTATGAGGATTTGAGGGATAGTCTGGATAAATTGCAACTCAATGACGCTTCACTCGTCTATGAACCCGAAACTTCGGCTGCATTGGGTTTTGGTTTCCGTTGCGGATTTTTGGGTATGTTGCACTTAGAAATCATACAGGAACGCCTATGGCGCGAATTTGATATGAACGTCATCACGACAGTTCCAAACGTATCATACTGCGCCTACCTGAAGAGAACCCCGAATGATATTATCACAGTCAATAACCCCCAAGACCTCCCCGAACCGACCATTCTTGACCGAGTAGAAGAACCTTATATCAATGCGCAAATCATCTGCAAACCCGAATATGTAGGCTCTATTATGAGCCTTTGTATTGATAAACGGGGCGAAATTAAAAATCAAGTTTATCTGACGGAAACTCGCGTAGAATTGAGTTTTGACTTGCCTTTGGCAGAAATTGTTTTTGATTTTTATGACAAATTAAAATCCATTACACGCGGTTATGCTTCGTTTGATTATGAGATAATAGGATACCGTCCTTCGAGTCTCGTAAAGATGGAAATTAAGCTAAATGGCGACCCCGTAGATGCTTTCTCTTCGCTGATTCATAAGGATAAAGCCCAACAATTTGGGCGACGTATCTGTGTGAAACTCAAAGACTTGCTTCCGCGTCAGCAGTTTCAAATTGCGATTCAGGCAGCCATCGGCGCGAAAGTTATTGCTCGCGAAACCATCTCCGCACTTCGCAAAGATGTAACCGCCAAATGCTATGGTGGTGACATCACCCGTAAGCGTAAGTTGTTGGAAAAACAAAAAGCAGGAAAGAAAAAAATGCGCCAAATTGGTTCGGTAGAAGTGCCGCAGAAAGCATTTTTGGATGTTTTGAAATTGGATTAATTACGAAAAACGCTACATTTACAGGTAATTATTTGCATTTCTAATTATTATTCAATAACTTAACTTAAAAGTGAAACTATTTGTACTCATTGAGTAATTACGGGAGTTTGATATTGTAAAATATTACACTGTACGAAAAGAAATTGAAGAGATAACTGATGCAAATAGTGAGGCTGAAAAATTCTTTTTGAAATTTGAAAATTCAGAAGAAGAAATAAAAGAAGAATTTGACACCACAATAGCACTTTTAGAAGGTATTGGAAATCGTGGTGCCAAATCTTATTTTTTCAGATATGAGCAAATGGCTTTCGCGTTACCAAGCAATCCCAATATCAAAATACTTGATACCAATGTTAAATTAAATTCCTAACTACGCCTTTACTGCGTTCTTGTTACTGAAAATATTGTGATTTTGTGTAATGGAGATGTGAAAACAGCACAAAAGGTACAGGATTGCCCTAATGTCTTACCACATTTCAGATTTGCCAATTTAATCGCAAAAAAAATAGAAGAATTGAGACGAGACTTTAATATAGACGGTAAAAATCTGGATGAGAATAACGAAGAAATCGGTTTTTACCTTTAAATACATTAAAAATGGCTAATGAAATTTTTGAAAGAGTCAGAAAATCTATACCGAATCATACGAGAATTTTTGTAAAAAATTCATTGGACATTATTGAATATATACATGAATTATTGGCGTCTAAAAATATGACTCAGCGCGACCTAGCGGATAAAATGGAGAAATCTGAATCTGAAATCAGTAAGTATCTTTCAGGTGGACATAACCTGACACTCCGCACACTTGCTAAAATACAAGATGCTCTAGGCGAGGAAATCATTGTAACCGCCGATAAAGCAAAAACAATTGAAAATGTCTTAGCAGAACCCAAAACCGAGTATAATACTAAAAAGTAAAAACGAACACACACATAATGAAGTACGCCATCATCACAGGCAGCCACAGAGAAAATTCTCAATCCTTAAAAGTCGGAAAATACATCGAAAACCGAATTAAAGCCCTCCACCCCGATGCAGAGACTTATTTTTTAGACCTTCAAACCGCCAATCTTCCAATGTGGGACGAGGGCATTTGGAAAGGCGAAGAAAAATGGAAGACCGTATGGTCGCCCATCGCTGCCGAATTGCAGACTTGCGATGCCATTATCCCTATCACGCCAGAATGGGCTGGTATGGTTACGCCGATGCTTAAAAATTTCTTTCTATTGGCTTCTACGAATGAAGTAGGACATAAGCCAGGCATGATAGTCAGCGTATCTTCGGGTCGTGGTGGTGCATATCCGGTCAATGAACTTCGCACGAGCAGTTATAAAAATAACCATATTTGCTATATTCCTGAACACCTGATTATTCGATTTGTGACAGAACGCCTCAATGAAGCCGTTGCAGTGGATGAGAGCGACGCTATCACACGAGAGCGGATTGATTACGGGATAGGTGTATTGAGCTTGTATGCGGAAAATTTTAAGCAAATACGTGCAAGGTCAGACGTGTGGATGAATGATAAATTTAAATTTGGAATGTAGAGGGAGTGAAGTACAAGTTCAATTATAGGAAGGACACAAAAAGATATTTTGAAGGGTTTTGCGAAAGCGAAGCCCTTTTTTTATTGTTTTTTAGACACGGACTGGAAGTACCGTGCTACGTTTAGGCATAAAAAAAGAGTTTAATGATTCTAAAAGGCTAAAAAAGAATCACTAAACTCTGAAGGAAACATCATCTTTATACAAGTAAGAAACTCAGCAGAGAAACATTGTATGACACAAAAGTGCAGGTTTTCTGAATGGCATGCAACGCAACTAAGCGCATCTGTTTGAGTAAATAAATTCATTCGATAAATCATAAAAGACTACTAAACAGCGCATTAACTTACAATAAATGGTCAAAAATTGATACAGAACAAAATTTTTATTGAAAGATTAATCCTATTTTAATTGAGTCTATCGCAAAATCTGTAGCTATAAATGAAGTTGTATAGGTGAGTGCGAGCACGTTGCTGCGTAACGTCAGTTAGTAGGGTAGGGACATAAAAAAAGAGCTTAGTGACTCTAAAAGGCTAAAAAAGAATCACCAAACTCTGGAGGAAACATCATCTTTATACAAGTGAGAAACTCAGCAGAGAAACATTGTATGACACAAATATCAGGCTTATGGTGCTGTGTAACAAGTCGTAATGGGGGACACTTTAACGTCTTTTTTTAGTTGATTTTATCACAATCGCCTAATAATCAAGATTCTAACGAATTAAAATTCATAAAATTTTGATGCAGACATAAGTATTTGTTAAGAATAATTACTACTTTTAATGGTATATTCATACTCAGAAACCTCTTTGTGTATGGACACAAAGAGGGAATATGTTGGATTTTATGTAAAAAAGGGAGCGTCAATTGCTCTGGGACGAGCAGACTAAAAAGTCAGTAATAGGACACTCAAACTATTTTTCTTATTTAATAGGGGTCACTCGCTGGGAACAAGGTTTGTATTTCTCACTGTGAATTTTTTTGTGGAACAGATACTTACCATTTGCCGTGGGTCGTATCCCTTTTGGGTATCTGATATTATTTCATTTGGTGAATGAAATTTCTTTTGCCTTTTTGTAAAGAATTTGGTTGGGAGAGACTATCCCTCTTCCTCTTCCCATACACCAGCCCAGATGAGTAAACTTTCAATCCAATTATACATAATACAAAATTTAACGGTTAAAAAATCAATTACAATTACAATTACAGTTCAAAAATGGTACTTTTATTTGAATTAACCAAGGAGAGATTTGGAAAAAAAAATGTAACTTTATGCCGTGTTTTTAACTTATCTCACTGATAATTAGCGGATTAAGGCATTTTAAGCTATTTTTTTTTGATACAGTTTTACCTTATTTTTAAAAGAAAATGTAGTGATTTTTACCTTAATTTTCTACCTTTAATTTTCTTTTAGCCGTACATCAATTGAAGTGCATGGTGTAAACACTTAGAAATCAAACATTTGAAACACCAGTTACATTGTGATTATCGATGCCCTATAAGGTTTCATAATTTTCCATGAAAAACTTATTTAAATTAAGTATGTCACAATTTCATCTAAACTAAATTTGTATGAAAAGTTTGCTACCTATTATTAACTCATTAAATGGTAAAGAAAAACGCTTAATGAAAAAATTTTTTAGTATCCAAACGAATGGAATGGAGAAGAAAAAGCTTGAATTGTTTAGTGTTATTTTAGACGGCAAAGCCAAAACAGATAAGGAGGCAGCAATGTTACTATATAATTCTCCTCCAAATTCGGCTTTTTCGCATGTCAAAAGGCGATTAAAGAAAGACCTGCTTAACTTCATCTTGCTTCAGGATTCAGATACAAGTGATGTTTCCAAAAGGGGTAAAGCTGAGGTTGATTGTCGGCGCATGTTTCTTCAGGGGCAGCTTTTACTTCGCAGAGGAGTATACGGTGAGTATGAAAAAGTAATGAATGCAGCATTAGATATAGCAGAAAAATATGAAATGTTTGCAGAAGCACTTATGATTAGGAATTCCCTTAGGTCGAGTATAGGTTTTCGTAAAGGACCTGATATGTTTGAGAAATACAGCGAAAGTGTAGACTATAATTATAAGGAGCTGGGCAAATGGCTCAAAGCCCGGCAATATTATTATCAGATATCTTTGCCAAATGAATTTCAGACGAATAATAAGATAGAATTAAAAGATGTTGGTGCCACAATCATTGCTAATCTCGAAAAAATTGATACTGGGCAATCTAGCGAGCGTTTTACTTTTTGGCACTATATGTCAAAAATGCATTATTTTAATCTGAACAAAAATTTTAAGGAAGCAGGGGTTTATGCGAAAAAATTGATAGACTTATTTTCAGAAGATTCTATTATGAAAACAAAGTCTAATCAAGGTGGGATTCTCAAAGACGTGGTCTACATCAACCTTAACTTAGGTAATTACGAAGAGGCAGTGAAATATGCAAATGACGCCATTGAAAATTTCAAAAAAGGGAGGGCAAACGAACTACGGACTATGGATTACCTCTTTTTCGCCCACCTACGAAACCAAGACTATGACAATGCCGAAATTACTATAAAAAATGCCCTCGAACACAAACAAATCAATGCCGGTAATAAGCTCATCAAAGCCCGGTGGTTGTTCTTTCATGCCAATCTCGAATACCTCAAGGGTAAGCACAAAGAAGCCGCCCAGTCGCTACGTACCAATGAGCATATTATGTCCGACAAATCGGGTTGGAATTTAGGTTGTCGCCTGTTGGAGATGATGATAGATATGGAAACAAATGATTTATTTTTGGTTGATTACAAAATCAAGAGTTTTAATCGCCTACTGAGTCCCAAAAACACCGAAACTGAAAATATCGAACGCGCTCGCCTAATATCCAAGGTCATTCGTCTATTTATCAAACATAGGGGGGATTTTAATGAAACTTTCGACGTGGCTAAAAATGACATACAAGCACTGGAGGATGGAGAAGGAAAATTGTTTTGGGACCCGATGGGCTACGAAGTCATTCGATTTGATGAATGGCTACGCGATAAAAGAGACGAGAAAAATAACAGAGGAAAACCGAAGGCATTCCCCATTCGGCGTTCTTAAGGATGAAAAAACAATAAACGTCACATCTTGACTTGTTCTTCCTCTTCCCTAACTCGTTATTCGCGTCAAATTTGGCTTGTATAAAGAAAAAATAACGGCGTGAAGATGTACGTTTATTTTCTTTCACTTAGGAACGAACTCTAAACATCGAACAATAAATTCTAAGCATCAAGTAGCAAGTAATAAAATTTGTTTTTTGTTTTTCGCATTCCTATGAACTAAAAATCGTCTTATGCCTTATAGCGAACTCTGCAAATGTCGTCGGACCTTTTCCTGTTAGATTTTTGAGGTCTAAAGAATAGGCTTCCATAAGTCCCTCTTTACAAGCGCGATGCAAGCCTATTGTAGTGTCTATTCTCCAATCTTCGACATTACATTTTTTCATTTTTGCTCTTGCCATCTCTTCCGTTATGTCTACGTATTCAATCTTTTTCCCGATAATATTTGAAATCAAATCAACAATTTCCATATTGGTATAAGAATAACCCGTGAGGCTGTAAATTCTATCCTTATGACCAAAATTCATCAATACACTCGTAGCAGCCGCAGCAATATCGTTGGCATCTACCTGATTGATTTTGGCGTCGCCTTGTGGCAAAGTCAATTTACCATTAGCATACATTTTACTATAACAACCTACAATGTAATTTTGCATAAAATTACCGGGACGTAATATAGTATAATGAACGCCCGATTTTCGAATGATTTTTTCTTTTTCGCCATGCCAACGCAAAATATCAGAACTACTTTTCGTGTCTGCCCCCAATCCCGAAAGCATCACAATTTTTTTCACGCCTTTGTTTTTTGCAGCTTTTGTAAATGCACGCGTAATTTCGACTTGGTTGAGAATAACCGGAAGAATAAAAAATACCTTTTCAACCCCTTCGAGCGCAGCTAAATAAGTGTCAGGTTTCTCAAAATCAAGTGTGACAACTTCTACATTATCTCCCAAAATTTTCGACGATTTTCGCAGGCTTCTCACACCGGCTCGCACTTTTATATGGGCATTTCTCAGATTCTTGACCACGCGCTGACCTATAGTACTGGTTGCGCAAGTCACAAGTATAGTGTTCATCTTTCAATCTTAGGTTTTGGTTAAATTTAGATTAGTCTAAAAACTTTTTTCAGGTACATCAAATGTAATGCAATAGAAATGCCAAAATCTAAAATGTTAATAAATCCTCAACAATGTTCGACAAGCAAAGCCAATCTATCCATAAACAACACTCTTTTTAGGATTAAACTTGAACTAAAATTTGGAATCCGAGAACTGGTGAACTGGAACATTATCGCAGTTGGTTTTAACCCCTTGTTTTTCAAATCAACACAATGGAACGCGAAATAAATAACTTTAGGGAAGAGGAAGAAAATAATCTACCCCAAATGAAGCCGTTATTTTTTTTATATGTTTGGCTAAATTTGACGCGCATAGCTGGGCTACGTAAGGAAAATTTAGTGAAACATATAAGAAAAAGAACAATTCAGACGGGTAGATTATTTTTTTCGTCTTCCCTTACCATCTTGACAGGATATTTTGCCCTCATTTTGCACTTTGAAACTCTGAAAATATCAACATTTATGCGAGTTCAAAAGCACAAACTGAGTACAAGCACTCTCAGTCAAGAAAGCAAATTTATTTTCTTCGTCCCCCTAAGTAGTAAGTCAATCTAATTATGATATGTTGCTTTGAGTGAAATTTTTTCGAGTACGAGGCGGAGGTTATTCAGCATAGCCGTAGCTACGCTGGATGTTCTCCAACAAAGTAATCGGACAAATTTCGCCAAATGAACTTATCATAATTAGTTTGACTTACTACTAAGTGAAAGAAATTAAATAACATGTGCCATTATACTCGTCTTTTTTCCGTCTAAGAATCCTTTGAAATCCTTATCCCGAATCGG
>Ga0209295_1000752_pt1 | contig 13305 bp, 14 predicted proteins | sample Porto_5metaG_FD_187428 | JGI IMG/M metagenome (GOLD analysis project Ga0209295, IMG submission 187428) | Marine algal microbial communities from Porto, Portugal - Porto_5 metaG (SPAdes) (version 2) | ecosystem: Host-associated > Algae > Red algae > Unclassified | place: Portugal: Porto... | reverse complement strand
GTACAGCTTCACGGAAACGGTGGTGCCAACTCAACAAGGAGTCGGGGCAAGACCCCCTTCAGCGGCATCCCGGGCCCCGCCAACTCGGGCAAGTGCCGCTACAACTCCCGCCTCGCCTCGCTATAGTACCCCTGGATTGATCTAAGGGGGATAGAGGCAAACGCAAGCACGTGTGACAAGCGGTCGGGCATCTCGGGGCGGTGGTAGGCGAGATCCCTGACGGCGCGCTTGTAATCAGCAAACGTTGGTCCAATGGAAGACAGGTTGGGGAAGTAGGGTGCTAAATGGAGCAGCAGCGCACCGTTCATTGCTAGGATCTCGTCAGCCGCAGGGCTGTGCACGGAAGCGATATCGTACAGCAGCACACAATCCGGCGGTTGTTCAGCCCACAAGGCCCCCGGCACGTACACGTTCATGCGTCCCGCCAAACTCGTACAAAACGCGAGCCAGTCGTCCCCGCTCTGCGCCGGCGGCACCTCGTCGACGCTCAGCTCCAAAATGCCAGTGTTGTAGGATATGGCCGCGATAGAGGAGAAGCGTTGGCGTGGGCGGGGGTCCGGCGCAAGCGCCTCGAGTGGCTGGCCGACTAAGGATCGGCCCCGCGGTGGGATCATGGCCGAACCGTGGGTGTGTGTTTCGTCTGCAACGACGATACATCTGTCCGGGATGGGCCGGGCCAACCGACAGTGGGCAACCACAAGCGCCGCACACCGTTCGCTAGCCAGGCGCTCGACGTTCTTGACCGAGAAGCTAATCAGCCGCAGAATTTCTCCCAGGGTCGACTTGCTGGTAGGCCACCGGTCCCTGTCGGGAAGCAGGGCAAGCATCTTGAAGATTGACGACACCTCCCTCAAAAAGATCTCGGAATGGGCCCTAACGAGACCGTCCAGCGCACGCGAAAACGGCGCGTTAAACCGACCCGAGTCGGCGTGGCGATTGTGGATCGCATCGTCCGCCCAAAGCGACCCGTGACGCTGGAAGTTCGACCACCACTCGTGAGCCGCAGCTAAACTACAGCCCGCGTGCAGGACGATGGAGTCCCACGGGAGGCCCCGTTGGCGGTTCCGTATGACCTGCCAGCGAATAGAAAGAGGAAACATCAGAGGCTTTTGTGTGGGACCTCTACTTTCGTTCTCCGCACTTCCCGCCTCCACCGTCGTCCACCCGACACGACAGCCTGCAGACCCCGCCGCAACCGCGCCACGGAGCAAACTCCCGGCCCCGCGACCGTCACCAAGCCCTCCGTGTGCCTCGCCGACCGACCCCTCCACGCCCCAAACAGCCTAGGTCGGCAGCTCCGCGGCCTCGCTACAGCGAACTGGCCGGGAACGAAGACGTGGAGGCTCGCGCTGCAGAACCGGAAAGCCAAAGAGCACATGCGCAAGCAGGGGCGTGCACAGCCCTCGTCACAGTGAAAAAAGGCGTCCGGAAACGAACGGGATGGAGACAGGCAAACCAGCGCCCGTGGCGCGTCTGAGGGGGTGGCGCCAGCCGTCAAAAGACGCCCAACGCAGCATGTGGAGCCAGGTGGGCATGTCGTTCAAAAAATGACAATGCGGCCTGCTTCTCTGGTTCAAGCGAGATGTTCCCGCTTCATGATATTGCTATTTTGCCTTCAGTACGCCAGAGCGGTCCAATTTTCGACTGTTGAATGAACGGCCACACAGTGGACCAATGATTGCCTCGTACTGGGTGAAATTGTGCCGGACGTGCGAGCAGACTCACTCCCTGTGCGTTGTGCCAGAGAATAAACGTGTCCTTGTCATGCTTAAGAGTGGAGCTCTTGCAGCCTGGGTGATATCGTCTCCAGTCTTCGGTTTCCAGTGAATGCAGGTTCTGGAGCCATGTGGGCCGGCCAGATGGCATGCAGCTCCGGCGCGCTCGATGGGGCTGCGTCAAACTCTTGCCTCGGACTCGCTCGAACGCGAGGCCGCTGTCAAGAGGGAAGGACGTGTGCGACTTTGGACAGCAGGGCTGTGGACACCAGCAACGGTCAACCGTCAGCTGCCGTATCTCGAACAAGGACAGAGGGCGCCGGCCCACCCTGTGAGGAAGTGGGGCCAGCCAAAAGGAGACTATCGCGGTGTATCCTTGGATACGTGGCCGGGTGCGACTCCAGAACTGGCACCTGCGCTCCGTCTGGCTGTGGGTTGCAGTTTTTCATATGAACCCTCTTACGCGACGCCTGGGGCGAGCTCGCCTCAGCGAGCAGCAAAAGCGATGACTGCCCAGAGTCAGGTGGGGGTTTGCGGCTGGCGATGTAAAACGGCCAAACGAAGCGGCAGGAGCTGGGTGAGACAAGGATACAGAAGCTCGCGCCTGTGGCTCGTCTGAGGGGGTGGGGCTGGCCGTCCTAAGCCGTTGCGCGCAACGTCAGAAGCGGGGCGGGCTGACCAGGCAAGAGTGACCCGCGGCTGCGGTCTGCAAGGGGGGTAGGGGCCAGCCGTCTGAGTCCTCCAAGCCGTGCATCTGGAGCGAGGTGGGCTGCTAACGCAGAAAACCGCGTCTGTGCTCTGTCTGTGGGGGTGGAGCCATCGGTCAGAAACCGCCGAATGCAGCATCTGGGACAGTACGGTTTAAAATTTCGAAGACTCGTCCTGCACTGTCTGGGGGGGTGGGGCCAGCTGTCGGAAACCGCCGATCGTTCCTTCTGGAGGGCGGCTGGTGGACAGACAACAAATAGAAGATGGAAACTTCACAGATGGGTGTTGCTGTTCAAAATTGCTGTGTTCGCCAACATGGGCGACCATCCGTCTCTTGTGGTTTTTTCCAGATTAAAAGATCTGGGAAAGTTTGGAATTCGGGGGTCGAACCGAAGTGAGGTCGCTGCTGACCAACGAGAGTCTCGTCTTCAATGCGCTTCTGCCTACACCAAAGACTGTTTTCGAGCGAGAGTAGCCGCATCAGTGATGTGTGGCGTCGTCTTATGATGTTCACAGGCTTGCAACACACGGTCACAGCTCCGCTCGAGAGGAAGATTGGCCGCGACTCGCCGTTCTCGTCGGCAGACCACAGATGTGGTCCGCCATCCACTCAGGCACTGCAAAGCGCCGGCCTTCAGGCTCGGTCATCCCGTCTTGTGCCCCAGATGGGACATGATGGATGGCCGCTCTCAGGCTTCTCTGCACAGTTCTGAAGACAAGAATCTCTGCCAGCTCTCTGCCAGCTCTGGCAGTGCTGCGGACAGCCACACAAACGTCAGTGGACAGCCGGTCTGTCACGGAGTGACGCAATGAAGCTCTCGTTGGGTGCCCGTCCGGGCCATCCTCTGGTTGCCAGTCTCAAAGATGGGCGGTGTCATCCTCCGTTGGAGCGCTATATCACAAGTCGGAAGATTGATTTGTGAGCAACGTTTCCTGTTCGAGATCGCATCCTGTAGCCCAATCAGGTAGTATTATCAGGGCTCAATATGTAATTAAATACTGCGTAGGCGGGACATCTCTACGCAGACCAGACAGAGTTGACCTCAACTGTGACTGATGTGCCCCTCTTGCCTTCCGACTCTTGCCCGGCCTGATTGGGTCATCTCCACTTTTTTGCGCACCGACAATATATTGGAGTATCTCTGACTCGATCGTCGGATCAGTGTCGGACATGCCAGCTGCAGTACAATCAACGATCGGTCCGAGAGTAGCCTGCAACGTCCGACGGGCAATGTACTTAGGTATCATCCAGGAAGGCACCGCAGGAAGGGGGATCGCAAATAAGAAAAAACGATATTGGAAGATCGCTGCGATCGTTCACAGTTAAGCGACACTCACTTAACGGACACTCATTTTGGGAAATCTGACATGACACGTGCCAGCACCGAAGCCCACGTCTCTCACGCCTCTGGCCACACAATGCATGTGCCAGGGCACGCCTCAGTACGGGCCCGCGCCGAGCCGGTCAGTTGTCTTTCGCCGGGAACCCCTTCGGAGAGCCAAGCTCACGCAGTGTTTCAGGTGCTTCCTCCCCCACTTTCTCTGACACTCTGAGGGCGCTCATGAGCCCCCCAGTATACCCAATAAGACAGTTATTCATCTCTCTGTGTACCACCACCTACCCAGTCCACCGCCCGCCACGACTCCTATCGCCCCCTGGCTTCCCCACACCTCCCTCGTCTGTTTACCAGCCGCCGCAGCCATCGCTCACTGTACGCTCTTAGGACAATTCGACATCTCCCCCCTTGGAGTGAGCGCCGCTGCGTGTGTGACGAAGATGGAAGGAATCTCATTGAAGAGCCCCTGGCACTGGTTTTGGTGCCACGTGTGGAGGAATAGAGAATGCACCCGCCGACGCCCGCGTTTAAGGTGCCCAGCTTACCGCAGCAGGTTCGGCTGCCTCAGCGACCAGGCAGAGTGAGAGCGCTAAAGGCGCAGTCTATCACGGTTCGTAGAGATAACAATAAGACAGAGCCATTGTCAGTGACCGGTCCATCACTTGTGGGTGATGGGCACGCAAGGGCGCTGCTCAAATGCCGCGGTGTTGGACCGCTTGAGACGATACCAGAAAAAGGTGCGCTAGAAAAATCGTTACAAAACATATTATTAATAATAGTATCATATGGGTGGCACCGCTGCTCACATGCCGCGCTGTTGGAACGCTTGAGTAGAGAGCAGAAAAAGGTGCCCTAGAAAAATTGTTACATAAATCAGATATTAATAATAGCATCATATTGGTGGCACAGCTGCTCACATGCCGTGGTCTTGGACCGCTTGAGTAGAGACATGATAGAGGCACTCTAGAAAAATCGTTACAAAAAACATATGTTAATGATAGCATCATATAGGTGGCACCGCGTGCACAACTGTGAAGAGCACTCAAGCGAGGGAGGGAGGGTGTTGGTCGGAAAAGCGGTGAGAAAGACAAGACAAGCAAGTTTTTTTTCTACACGAGACAGAATAAGCACTAACAGAAGATGCACGCGTGTTCACTACTTGGAGACTGGGTAGTCCTGGCTGGCGAGCTTGTACACAGCGATTGCCCCACCCCTCTCTTTTTACTTGGCCTTCACAAAAGAGACTACCTTTTAGACTCCCAAGGCCGCACCGCGCTTGGCGTACTCTATTTGGAACGCCCGGTAGATCGGCGAGCGGGCCGAGTACAGCTTCCCCAGGCGCCGGTGGTCCGCAGCGTCCGGGACACAGAAGCGCCAGCGGTCACCGAACTTGGCCTCTACCTCCCACAAGGACGCCCGCCTCCTCGTGACGCCCCTCCCCATGAACCCCAGCACGTACTCGTCGAGCGCGGCCTCCCAGCCCAGGTCCTTCTCCAGCGGCAACAGCGGCACGTACTGGCCGTCGCCCGAAATGTTGGGCACGTTCTCCAACTTGTGCCGCATAGCCAGCTGCCGCACGTGCTCGCGGTCCTGCGCCAGCCGGGAAGAAGTGACTGGCGGCGGAGTCGCTGCCACAGCGGGGGGAACGGCAGGAGGGAGCTGCACAAACGCAGCACCGACAGGCCGACACACGTGGGCGACCGCAGCCGCTGCCACTGACGCGACAATGGACCCAGGGGCTCCAGACAGGGGGCGGACGGCAGCAGACGCCGCTGACACGTGGCCACCTGCACCCCACTCGTTCAAGTCGCAACCGTGCGCGCCTGCCCGGTCACCCCCCTCTCCAGCCCCCAGCGCAGCCCCAAAGTCCGCACTGCAGTTCCCTCACCCGCCGCAGCCGTCGTGTCCCGACTGTATCCCATTCAGCCCCCTTAGTTGGGCCACCTCGGCGCGCAAGCTCCGAACCTCGGCCGCTGTGGAGCTGAGCAGCTCCAAAACCGCCGAGAATCCAGCGTCACTGTGGACCCTGAGGTCAGCCACGGCCTCGTCCAGCTGTAAGCTCAGCCGCCGCTGTACGTCCAGGGTGGACGAAGCGCTCGCCGCCGCCAAGGCCTCAACAGCCACCTTGACCGAGTGGGACAGCTGCGGCAGGACCTGCAAAACGGCAGCCTCGACGGCACGGCCGCCGTCAGCCAACACCGTCGCGATGGTCACGCACAGGGCCTGAAAGTGCTCATTGTTGAGCAGGGGGTGGCGGAGGATTTCGGCATTGGGAGGCAGGCTGGTAGTGACTACATGCGTCGCCCAGGTCTGAAAGAAGACGCAGCGGGTGGTGTAAATGAGGGAGAACAAATTAGGAAGTGCCTGGTCCTGGCACCGCGGGTCCTGCGTCACGCGGGCTGTGTACGCCGTCTGCTCGGCGGCCAGAAAGGGGCAGATGCTGGTCTGCAGCTCGTCTGGCACAGCAACAGACAGGCGCGACATCACGGGCGAGGGGCAGTCAGCCGACCGTCCGGACAGTGCGGTCATCATCGAAGCATTCCGGATGAGGCCGTCGTACGCGCCGTTGGCTGCGCCGAGGTTCCACATGCCGTGACATTAGTTGTCCGCGACCGCGACGCCGGACTCCTTCCCTTTTTTTGCCGCCGCCCTGCGAAGCGCGTGCGTGCTAAGGGCCTTGACGTTGATTCCGGCTCCGACCCCCGCTCTCCTCAGGTTGTCGCGGTGAGAATTGTATGACATCGACTTGAAAGGCCCGCCGCGCATTTCTTGGAACTGCCGCCATGTATGCCATGGACGGTTGCTGAGGTCGGACGCCGACTCCCAGAAGTACTTGGGCTTCACCCCCGTCGCCCGAAGCTCGGCATCGGTCGGGCTGAAGCTGGGAGAAAAAATAGACTGGCGGCGTCAGCAAGTCCTGCCCTTCGCGGTGGCAGTCGGTGACGAGCGCGTCTGCCACCGCGCCCAGCGGACACAGCCACGGGTCCACGTGGGCTATAGACACTGAGCAATAGGCACCCCCCTCCCCCGTCTTTGTCGCCGACACGTACGTGCACAGCATGTAGACGGAGTCACCGCCCGTGCCAAACATAGCGGGAAACCGCCGTACCGCGTAGTCGCTCCACTCCAGGCCACGCGTGGTTGCGCCGCGCGCCTCGAGCGAGAAGGACAGCACGAAGAGGTCGGCCAGCAACAAGGCCTTGTGCATCTGCTTGCTATTCGTCGGGCTCAGCAGCAGCGTCTCGATCAGCGCGCGCGGGTCTTTGTCAGTTAGGGTTGGGTCCCGCAATCCCGTGGCTTTGGCGACGCCAGACTCAGTGTTCTCGAGGGTTCTGTTGCGCTGCGTCTCACTCACCAACAGGTTGGCGGCACTGTAGGGGCCGACCGACTCGAACGCCTTGACGTCGGAACGCGCGCACTCGGAACACCCGCACGCCGTCCACAGCTGGTTGAAGTCCTGGCAGACGTTGGCCATGGCGCTCTGGTGCATCTTGACCACCGTCCGGCCCACCGTCTGGAAGCGCCGCGCCGGCGACGGTGCCGACGACGCCTCCCCGTCCACGGCAACGGCATCAGAGAATGAAACGTGGAGCCTGTGTGGTCCACTACCAGCGGCCGGTGAGCGCCCCCGATCGTCTGAAGATGCAGCGGGCGGGTGGCCACCTGGACGCCGACGGTCGCTGCCGTCGAGCTTACCTTGGCCACGGGTCGCGCCCCCGCCGCCACCGCCGTCCCCCTCCGCGATCAGGTCTTCGTCCCCGTCTGCGTCGCCACCGCCGCCACCATGCGCATGCCCGTCCCCATCACACTCCGATCCCGACGCGTCGGCATCATCAGCGCCGGGACGGTTTCCCGTCCGCTTGGGGCGGGCCTTCTCGGCGCGCATGAACGTTCCCGCGACATACCTGTTGATGGGGACCACGAACCCACCGGGCTGTTGGCTCTCGGGCGCCGCGGCGAACTCGCACAACAACTTGACCGACTTGGCGTACGTGGCACTTGCCGTCTTTACACCGCTGTTGGTCGCGCTGACCGTGTGCAACGTCCACGCGCTCGCCGCCGTGATGGCCACTCTCGCCACTGTCGCGTACTGATTTAGCTCCGCGAGGTGCAGCGCCTGCTCCACGATCGCACGCAGGTTGGCCTTGTTGAATCCCCAGAGCTCAGAGTACCGGGAGATCACCACGAGCCTCTTGTATGCCTGTTGGTCAACGACGCGCTGCGCGGGCGTACGTGCGGTTGGACCCCCACTGGCGGTCTCGGCTGCCTCGTCAGGGCAGCCCGGCAGGCAGCCCAGACGGATGAGCCGCGTTCCGACGTCGGTGATGCCGAAGAGCAACCGTATTACCAGGTTTCGCGCTGTCACGTAGTCTGCCCCGTCCACGAACAAGAGGTGGCCAGCCGAGAGCTCAGACTCCACCCCCCCCCCCAAAGGCCCACTGTACAGGTGCACCGTCGGGGCGACAACCAGGTCCGCCTCGGCCGCAGGCGGTCGCGGCACAGCACTTGTGTTCGAAGATAGCGGGGGGACGCCGGAGGCGCCACCAACAGCCGCAGGAGGCGGCAGCCCGTCCGCCCCACTGAGCGACCGAGACGCCTCAGCTTGGCGGGCGTTTGCGCCGCCGGCGCCAGCGTTGCTCGTTCGGGGAGCCACCGTGTCGCGTTGGGAGGGCGGCGCAGCAACGGCACCGCCGTGCCCCGACAGCGACGGCGCCGGCCGTGACTGAGAGCGGGCGGCGTCAGCAACGGCGGTGACGACTAAGGCCCGCCCATCTGCTCGTCCCGCCCGTGGCGCGGCCGCTACGGCTGTGGGGACGGCCGCGCAGGTAGCGCCAGGAAGCCCTGCTGTTAGTCCTGCCACTGGGGTGCATGTGTGCGTGGCGGCGGCAACGCCGCCGGCTGACATCGAGCGCGGTTCTCCAGTGGCTGCTGGGAGGGTGCGAGCTGCCGCACCGCCGCCGCCGCCACTCAAAGGCGGGGCAGCGCTTGACGGCCGTTCCTTGCGACGATTGTGCAGAAGGTCAGGGCGACGAGCGGTGACGAGCTGGGCGGGCGGGATCGAGGGCGTGAGTGGGGGTGGGCTGCTGGCGGCATTCGCAACAGCTGCAGCTGCGGCCGCAGCCGCACGTGTGCTGCGAATGGACCGAGTGGGTGTCGTTGGCGGCGCAGGGGGTGGGCGCTGACGCTTGCGGGGCGATGTCGCCTGCATACCGACACTTGTTAAACACGAAAATCGTTGGTTTCTGCGGCAGTGGGTGTAAAAAACGTGATAGTTCAAGCGCAGAAAGGGAGCACCTAGGCGGCAAAAGGCAAAGAGGAGCAGCTAAAATGACGATTCGAAAGAGAAATCAAGAACAAGAGGATACTCAGAGAGCGCCGACGATGGACGCGCCGCACACAGCAAGCGCGACGAAGATTTAGTAGTTGACAAGCGTCAGTCAAATGGGACTAGGAGCAAGGCAGATGCAGGGACGAGGCGGCGCCTCGATATCCATCGGCCACTCAGACCATCCTTTCTCAACGTGATGCACATTGCACGACGCCGTCCATGATACAGTGCGGCCCCACGAAAAGTAAGAGCAAGAAAGCGGCACACTGATAGTACAGACGGGAGACGTACATGTATTGTTCAGAGACAGCGTGCACCACCACAGAGCAAGTGGGGAGCGCTGGAGGCGGAAATGGTACACTGATCGGCGGGCACGTCGGGACGAAGATGTCGACCTGACGGAACAAACACGTGATGGAACGACGACAGCAGAATCAGGATGCAAACAAGCAGATGTCCAATAGATACGCACGGGGAGTGGAGACGGCCAGTCGATGACAGACAACAGCGCACCGGGGGGGGGTACCAGGCAGTGAAGCAGCACGAAAGAGCGAAATGTCAGGCAGTGTTTGACTAGAGAAGACAAGGGGCAGCGAGGCGACGCCATGGATGCGCTTCTAACAGTGCCTGGAAACCCGTGCCTCCGAGGGCTGTCGATGTCACAGTGTCGGCCGTCCCAGTCTGTAACCATATGCTTCGTACTGGGGTGGCCACTAGTGAGTCAATCAAACGTAGAGAATGAAAACAGTCGGACCACCAGGGGAGCAGGGCAGCTAAGGATGCAGCGAACAGCAAAAGACGCTGACAGAGCAGTGCAGTTGTCGGTTGCAGGCACGCGCCGCGTCACGAGCGAGCACCGGCGAGAGTCTCGGCACGACAACCTGGTGACGGCGAGGGTGCTCGCGCCGCCACGAAACGAGGAGCAGCAAAGGCGTGGGCGACCGAGCACGTCACTACATGTGTGTGCAGAATGAAATATCGGCTGCGTGAAAGTGTGATGGAGGTGAGAAAAGGCCCGGAACCGAAACGAACTGGAGCAGTACGGCGATAACAGGGCGGCCAGCCTCAAAAAGCGGCAGCGTCGGAGGCGGAGGACGCCAATTACACACGACGTACGCGGGGTCGCGAAAAGGTGGGGTATCTGCAGTGGAGAGCCACCATCTCGGGCACCCGCGCGGCCATACCGCGGGGCACTCCAACGTGCTCCCACCACACTGGTGTGGTGGGATATAGGACCTTGCGGCGTACCACAGGTACGTCGCGCACCACACGCTGTTCATACAGCGTGAGAAGGTGGAGGGAGGTACGAACCGTACACTCCCTCAGCGCACCCGGCCTGTAAAAGCCGCGGTCCATCTCCCCCAACATAGGGGGAGACCCCGGGTAATACTCCTCGGAGAAGTGGGGCTTGTCCCCCACCTCGGGAGGGATCTCCCGGACAGCTAAGTGCCGACGCACTTGGCATACTCGCCAGACCTCCCGACTGCGGAGAAAGGGGAAGTCCGTCACCGTCCCCTCGGGGACGGCGTAAAGAGTGTCGTACATCCCCCAAATGGTCGTCCATATGGACGTCATCCGACGACTGTCGATCGCGTCAAAGCGCTGTTCGACAATCGACCCCCCTAGGGGGGCCCAAGGGTAGCGCCCATTCTTCTCGTCAACAACCGCGGGGGTCGGCCGCGAGGCCGACAGGAGGTTGGAGAGGACATCGTCGTCGATGTCCTTCTCGGGGCCCAAAAGGGCGCCCGCCCCCTCGGCGTCACGATCGACCGCCATGGCGGCCGGAGCGTCGGGAGCCAGAGAAGACGCCATCCCGCCTCGAGAGGCGGGGAACCGGGGAAGATAAGGACTCCCCACCCCAGGGTGGGGTGCACGAATAACTCGGGACGCGGGGAAACCCGGTCGCGCCCGACGGTGTCGTCCTCCCGGTGACGACAAGGGTACCGCCAGGAGAGTCAAGGCCCCCGGTCACCGCTGGCCGTGACTGCCTTATAGGACTGACCCGAGGCCGCCCCGGCTCGGTGAACCTGTCGGTCTCCCGCCGTATGGAGCCTCTGAGCGAGCCCCCAGGGGCACGCTGACAGGGAGTCACAGGGTAGGGTTTCCCCCTGGCCTAGGGAGGGGGTGGCGAGACACCACCACCGGTCCCGCGAGACGCCGGCCCTGAGGTGGGGGATATGTGGGGGCAACCCCCTGTCAGGGGTGACACGGCCCCCGGCATGGGCCGAGGACGGGTCGTGACCAGTCACGTAACACCCCCCTAGGGGGGTAGCGCGAGACATCCCCCTTGGGCGGGTGTCCAGGGTGTTTGAGGGCCACAAACGAAAAGACCCTTCTGGAGGGGCGCGAGGCGAGGAACACCTGATTGGCCCCCCCGGGAGGGGTCTGACACAGCCAAGGGAGACACACGTCTTCCCGAATCCGGGCCCTCTGGAGGGACCGGGAAGCTTGTGGAAGCTTCCACAATCCGCGCGTAAGCTGGACCGAGATATGATCTCGACCATGGATAAAATTCCCACCGGAATTCTATCCGGGAAAATTGAAAAATCTTGGGATAAGTCCCGAGGTATTGGTTTTGGGTAAATCCTGAAATCTAGAAAGTCTTAGTGACTTTCCTGCTTCCGCCCGAGACGGGCTGGGGCCCTCTTCCAGTGGAAGCGTAGTCAGGGATGCTGGGCAGGGGCCACTAGAGGCCCGGGCCAGAGACCGTGGCCCGTTGGGTACCAGTCCTCCCATGGTAGCGCCAGGGGGTCGGGATTGTGCACGTCCGGCGTCTTTTTTCTGAGGGTATATGAGTGTATGCTTTGGGGTCATCGTGCGTGTTCGAATAAATCAGCGTTGCGTTTGCGTTACTTCCGTCGTCTTGGTGCGCTTCGCGCCCGGTGATCCAGGCGTTCGCGTTGTAACTCTGGCGTTGCGCTCCGCATCCTGTGCTGTGTTTTCCGACGGGGTTATACCCCGTCGGCTGTGAGAGCAGGATCCACTACAGGATAGCAGAAATTCGGCGTTGCGAGCGTGTCTTTGGCCGACAGAGTCTGTGGCGGTCGCCGGCGAGATGGCTGACGGTGACGTGGCGGCGTGGGGGGTGCTCATCGGCGCGGCCGAAATGCTGCTGCCGGCAGACTTGCGGCCGCCGCCGTCGGCGTCGGTGAGTGTGGCGGCGGCGGCCGTGGCGGGTGTGGCACCGACGGTGGCTGCCGTGTGCGCGCGCGTAGACGTGACCGTGATTGCATCACGCCGGGCGCTCGCCGAGCCCGTTATGACATCGCCTGCCGAAGCAGGCGTTGACTCGGCGGCCATTTTTGCTGAGCACCCTGTCGGCGCACGGGGGTGGGGGAGGCTCTTCGCCGCCCCGCCCTTGGGGTGTCGGCGTCGCCCGCGCCGAGAGTAAGGGGAGCAGCCAACGATTCGAGCGTCGTCCTCTGCCCGCTGCGGTGCGTGGAGCGTGCCGATACTGTGGCAGCGGCAGGGGCGGCGCGCATCGACGTCGTAGAGTAGCCGCTGGGCCTGCTTCCGTTGACGCCCTCGTCGAAGCCGCTGGAACCCCGCGCCCACACCCCGTCCCTAACCGGCGTCGCGGCATCGGCGATGACGGCAGGAGCGGCTGTGAGGATGTCACGGACCGCGGCGCACACGGAGGTGGCCTCCGGGGAAACGATAGTCGGGCCGACCGTCGGCCGCCGCCCCCCCTAGCGGCGCTTAGGCGTCCCCCGACCACCCCGCAACCGTCGCGGCGGCCATGCGCGTGTCGGCCGTCAACAGCGACAAGACACTCGTCTTCGCGACGGCGACGCAACGCGGCCCCCCATGGGGCACTACTGCCGTTTTCCCCGCCGCGGGCCTCGTTCCCAACGCGGCCGTCCGCTCCTTTGCGCGGCGCCTCCCTCCCTGAACCCTCCGGGCCGCTGGCGCCGGCCAACCTCCTCGCGTCTGGCGCGCGTCCGGATGCCGACGCGGAGCCGGTGGTCCTCTCCAGGGTGGGGCCGCCCCTGGCGGGCGGCAGAGGGGCGGGGAGCGGCGGGCCCGTGGCAACTGTGCTCGAGGAATTGCAGGGAGTAGTCGACGGTGGGTTGGGCGTCTCAGATGCCGTCACTGCGCCGGGCGTTTGGGATGTAGGTGGCGGCGGGCGCGGGGAGGGCGCCCGAGCGGTGGTGGTGTGTGTGTCTTTGTGACGTTTTGGGGCTCACGGTGCTCGTGCGCGGCCCGCGGCCTGAGG
>Ga0209295_1000748_pt1 | contig 13345 bp, 6 predicted proteins | sample Porto_5metaG_FD_187428 | JGI IMG/M metagenome (GOLD analysis project Ga0209295, IMG submission 187428) | Marine algal microbial communities from Porto, Portugal - Porto_5 metaG (SPAdes) (version 2) | ecosystem: Host-associated > Algae > Red algae > Unclassified | place: Portugal: Porto... | reverse complement strand
AAACCCAAAAACCTTTCTTTTTGGCAAGTAATGAAATTAATTTATAAACTTAAATACTTGTTGATTTGTGTATTTATGCTATATTGAAAATTAGTTAGATAATATTTATGCAAATTATTTTTACTCTACTAAACCAATAAATACAGTTCCTACTTTATATAATGACGCAAAAAAAAATGACCATTAAAGATATTGCCAAGCTAGCTGGTGTATCTAAAGGTACTGTAGACAGAGTATTACATAAAAGAGGAAAAGTCTCTAAAGAAGCACTAGAGAAAGTAGAGAAAATTTTAAAAGAAATTGAATATCAACCAAACCCAATTGCTAGGAACCTAAAAGAAAATAAGGTTTATAGAATTTCTATTTTAATACCAGATTACGAAATAGATATTTTTTGGAAACCAGCTCATGATGGTATCAAAGAAGCCGAGAAAGAATTTGGACCATTTGGCGTACTAGTAGAGAAGTTTATATACAACCCGTTTCAAAAAGAAGATTTTCATCAAAAATCTATTGAAGCTATAAGTGTTTTTCCTAATCTACTTTTAATAACTCCCCTATTTGAAAAAGAATCTTTTTTAATAAGTAAAACGTGTAAAAAGAAAAATATAAAAGTTGCTCTCTTCAACAATCATATTAAATCTAAAAATGCTGAAAGTTATGTTGGACAAGATTTAATGCAGAGTGGTAAAATCGCAGCAGATTTAATTTATAAAACCTCAAAATTAAATTGTGATATTGGCATTGTTCATATTAACTTAGAACCACACCTACTCTTAAAAGAACAAGGTTTTAAAAATTACTTTTCAGAGAAAAATAGTAATATTCGCGTTTTAGAATCTACAAACTTTAAAACGAACGACCCAACCAAATTCGTTAATGACATTACCATATATTTAAAAGCACATCCCAAATTAGGTGCATTATTTATTACGAACTCTCATGTTCATGAAGTTGCAGAAATTGTTTCAAAAATTAATAAAGACTGTGCTATTATTGGTTATGATTTAATCCCTAAAAATGTCACATACTTAAAAAAGGGTAAAATTAACTTTCTTATTCATCAAAGACCAAAAGAACAGGCATATCTAAGCATTAGCTACTATGCCGAATACTTCTTATTTGGCAAAAAGGTTCCTCTTAGCAATCTGCTTCCAATAGATATTATTACCAGCGAAAATGTAGATTATTATTTATAACTAACTAATTTTTAAGGAATATTCAGCTTTTAAGCATTAAAAAACATAATCTAAAAATTATAGTGTGTTCGAGCACATTTTAACGTTAATCTATTAGGACATTAGATTATTAAGTTTACATTCACATAACTTTAAGAGAATATTTAGAACCAAAATCTTTTTAAATTTAACATTATGATGAAAAAAATTTTTATGTTCTTCGTACTAATTATATGGGCTTATCCCGTTTTAGCACAAGACAAAATGGTGACTGGTGTTGTCACTGATGCTAACGACGGAGTGCCTCTACCAGGTGTAAATGTTTTGGTACAAGGAACTACGAATGGTACACAAACCGATTTTGATGGTAACTACACTATCAGCGCTTCTGAAGGTGATGTATTAGTCTTTTCTTATATCGGCACAAAAACACAAAACATTACTGTAGGCACTTCCAATACTATTGACGTTTCCATGTCAGAAGATGCTAGTCAACTAGACGAAGTTGTTGTAACGGCATTAGGTATTAAGAGACAAAAAAAATCTTTAACTTATGCTACACAAGGTGTTGATACTAAAAGTATTGATGAGGCACGACCACAACAAGATTTGGTAAATAGCTTACAAGGTAAAGTAGCTGGTTTATCCATACAAACTTCTGGTAGTGGTGTCAGTGGATCATCTAAAGTAGTTTTAAGAGGTAACCGTTCTATTGCAGGTAGTAGCCAAGCATTGTATATTGTTGATGGTGTTCCATTAGGAGGAGATATTTCCAACTTAAGTCCAGATGATATTGCTTCTATTAACGTTTTAAAAGGTGCCAACGCAGCTGCCTTATATGGTGCAAGAGCAAATAACGGTGCTATTTTAATTACTACAAAAACAGGAACTAGCGATGTTACTACTATTGACTTTAGTACTACATTAACCGCAGATACCGGTAATATTATGTTTAACTATCAAAATGATTATGGTCAAGGTAGTGCAGGTATTTTTAACTCAACATCTACAGGTTCTTGGGGACCCAGATTTGATGGTTCTTCTGTGGCAAACTGGTCTCCTAGTCCAGATATAACACAAAGCTTACCATATACATCACAGTCAAACAATGTTAATGACTTTATGCAAACAGGTATAAATATTGCCAATAACATTTCTATTAGAACGGGTAACGAGAAAGTTAGAACATTCTTCGGGTATACCAATGAAAATAGAGAAGGTATTGTTGCTGGTAATGAATTAGCAAGACATAATGTTACCTTGAAAATAGATAACAAAATGTACGATGATAAAATTGAACTTAGTGCTAAGGTTAATTACATTAGAACAGAAACAGATAACATATTAGATACTGGCGAAGCTTTCACAAACCCATGGAGACATGCATACAGGTTACCACGAAACATACGTACTTCAGATTCAGAGGTATTTGAATATATTGCAACAGATGGTAATGTTTTACAAAACTACTGGAAACCAGGTGATAATGGTGGTGCAAATCCATATTGGACTTTAAACCGTAACCAAAACGAAAGTGTTAATGATAGAGTTATTGGATATGCTTCTTTAAAATATAATTTTAATGACAAACTTAGCTTAATGGTTCGTACTGCTGTAGATAACAGTACAACATTTAGAGAGGATAGAGATTATAACGATTCTTATATAGTTGCAGATAATGGAGATTATGAAACTACGAATAGTATTTCTATTGAATGGAATTCAGATTTCTTATTTAGCTATAATGAAGAGATTAACGACGATTTCAATTTCAATATAAACTTAGGTGGCAATAGCCGAATGGCAGAAAACAAATATATTTTCACAGATAACCAAGGTTTAAATGCGCCGAATATTTTTGCTATAAGTAACGCATTGACTTTAACAGCTGAGCAAGATTTCAATAAAGAAAAAGTTAACTCTCTTTACACCTTTGGTCAAGTTGGCTTTAAAGATGCTTTATTTTTAGACTTAACATACAGAAGTGACTGGAGTTCTACATTACCTTTTGACAACAATAGGTTCGATTATTACTCTGCTGGTTTAAGTGCTGTTATTTCTGATATGTTTACAATGCCAGAGCCTATTTCATTCTTAAAACTAAGAGGTTCTTATGCAGAAGTTGGTAACGATACTAACCCTTATGCTATTTTCCGTACTGCAAATACAGTAGCTGGTGGTTTTGTACAACTAGAGGCCTCTCAACCAAACACAGATTTAAAACCAGAACGTACACAATCATTAGAATTTGGTGTTGATGCGCGATTTTTCAACAACCGTTTAGGTTTAGACTTCACATATTACAAGAGTAATAGTATAGACCAACTATTCCCTGTAAGTGTAGATCCAGCATTTGGATTTAGTACTAGGTTCGTAAATGGTGGTGATATACAAAACAAAGGTATTGAAGCCATATTAACAGGTACACCAGTTCAAACCAATGATTTTAGCTGGAATGTTTCTGTAAACTTCAGTAAAAATGACAGTGAAGTATTACGTTTAGCTAATAATCTAGAATCTTTGGTGCTAGAAACAGGCAACTCTTTCTTTAGACAGTTCGAATTAAATGTTGGTGACCCATGGGGTAACATGTATTCTAGAGGTTTCGTACGAGATGACGAAGGTAGAGTTCTAGTAAATGATGATGGAACACCACAAGTAACAGATGGTAAAGATGTATTAATTGGTAACTATAACCCAGATTGGCTAGGTGGTATTAGTAACTCTTTCCGTTACAAAAACCTTAGTTTAAGTTTCTTAATTGATATTCGCCAAGGTGGAGTTGTTGGATCACTTACTAATGCAATTTTAGCTTCAGACGGTGCTTTACAATCAACTACAATAGGTCGTGATGGTACTTTGGTATTTGGTGATAATGTTTTTGGAAATTTAGCAGTAGTTAAATCAGATGGTTCAACTAACGATATCCAGACAGATGCAGAAACATTCTGGACTGCAATTGGTGGTAGAAACGCACCAGTAGGTGAAGCATTTGTTGAAGATGCATCAAACATCAGAATGAGAGAAATTACTTTAGGATATTCCTTGCCTTCTACACTAATAGATAAAACTCCTTTTAGAAATATAAAACTAACATTGGTTGGCAGAAACCTTTTCTTTATTTCTAATAATGCGAGTGTGGACCCGGAGGTTATTACAGACCCTTCTCTAGCCAGTTCTGATGGTTACGAATCTTTTTCACCACCTACAACGAGAAGTTTAGGTCTTAATCTAAAGTTCGGATTTTAAAAAATTGTACATCTAAAATATGAAAATCATGAAAAATATAAGTTTATTCTTTGGTATGGTCATGCTCTTAGCTAGCTGTACCGATGATTTTGAAGAAACGAATACGGACCCATTATCATTTGCTATTCCAGCTATTGAAGACAGTGAATTATTACAGGGGCAGGCATTTGCACAAGCACAATATACCAGTATGATGGGACTTCATTGGAGGTTTCAAATATCGCAGAATCTTTTTTCTGATATTTGGTGTCAATACTTTGCAACAACCGCATCTGGTTTTGATTCTGATCGTTATGTACAAGTAGGTAACTGGGCAGATTTAGCATGGAGTTCTTTCTACGAAGAGTCTTTACCCCAAATTATTTTGGTAGAAGATGCAACTGAAGCAACAGGTAATGCTGTAGGTAATGCTATGATAAAAATATGGAAAGTAAATGCTTTTCATAGGATTACGGATTACTGGGGTCCAATCCCTTACTCAGAAGTTGGTAATACTGATTTGGAAGCTATCCCATATGATTCTCAAGAAGATATTTATAGAAGCTTCTTCGTAACCTTAGATGAAGCAGTAGCGCAGCTAAATGCAAACTTAGACCAAGTTGCTTTTACAAGTGGTGACCGTACATATGGTGGTGATCCCGCAAAATGGTTGACATTCGCTAATAGCCTTCGCCTTCGTTTGGCGTTAAGAGTTAAATATGTAGATCCTGTATTAGCGCAATCAGAAGCAGAAAAAGCTGTTAATGCCGGTGTATTTCTTTCTAACGATGACAATGCGTATGTATCTGTTGATGAAATAAACAGAAATCCATTAGAAACCATTACAGATTGGGGAGAATTTAGAATGAGTGCTACCATGGAAAGTATCTTAGAAGGATATGAAGATCCACGTTTACCTCAATATTTTGCTCCAGCCGTGGACGGTGATAGTGATGGTGATGGTAGTGGTTACGAAGGTTTATTAAATGGGCAAACCAAAGTTTCACTAGAAACTAGTAAAAATGCTAGCCACTCTGATCTTTCTTCTTTATACAAAGATACAGCCCTAGGCGGTGTTAACCCTCCTATTGAAGTTTTAACTGCTGCTGAGGTATATTTTTTACGTGCAGAAGGTGCTTTAGAAGGATGGGCAATGGGCGGTAGCGCAGAAGAGCTTTATGCTTTAGGAATTACAACTTCTATGGAGCAAAGAGAAGTTGGTGATGCAACATCTATTGCTGCATATATTGCTAGTACTAATACACCTATAGCTTTTGAAGTAGGAGCAGAACCAGTAGCAGATATTCCTGTTGCTTTCGGTGGGGATGCAGAAATGCAATTAGAACAAATTATCACACAAAAATGGTTAGCTCTTTACCCAAATGGATGGGAAGCTTGGGCAGAGCTTAGAAGAACAGGCTATCCAAAACAATATGCTCGTGTACAATCTGAAAATTCAGATGTTGCTGCAGATGAAATTATGAGAAGAATGGTATATGTTTCTTCTCAATTTGATACAAATTTCGAATCAGTATCTACAGCAATTAACGGGACAGAGCTTAATGGAGCTGACAATAACAACACCAAACTTTGGTGGGATAAAAAATAAACTTCCTCGATTTATTTTTTTAAAAGCACCAACTTAAACATTGGTGCTTTTTTTTACCATATTTTTCAAACTATCTTAGAAGTGCTCATTAAAATATCATATCAATGTATAGGTTATATTCTTTCTTAATTATTCTCATGTTAGTCATTTCCTGTTCCACACGAGAGGAAAAGCTTTTTACGAAATTAGGAGCTAATGAAACAGGAATAAAGTTTAAGAATATTCTAAAAGAAACAGAAGCATTTAATGTTTTAGAATATGGTTATTTATATAATGGTGGTGGCGTATCAGTTGGCGATTTAAATAATGATGGTTTACCAGATATTTACTTTACCGGTAATATGGTAGGTAGTAGATTGTATATAAATAAAGGAAATTTTGAATTTGATGAAATAGCAGAAAAAGCAGGTGTATTTGCAGAAGGTCTTTGGAATACAGGCACAACAATGGCAGATGTAAATGGCGACGGATTGCTAGACATATATGTGTGTAGGTCTGCCGCCCCTAGTCCTAAAATGCGTAAAAATTTGTTATTTATAAATAATGGCGATTTAACCTTTACAGAAAGTGCATCCAAATATGGTTTAGCAAATTCAGGCTATTCTACACAGGCTTCATTTTTTGATTATGATAAAGATGGAGATTTAGATGTTTATATACTTAATCATTCCACACAAGAATATGCTGGTTTTGGTCAAATTACCGCTTCATTGAAAAACAAACAAAATAGTGCCTATTCCGATAAATTGTATCGTAATGATAATGGCAAGTTTAAAGACGTGAGCTCTAACGTTGGTTTAGTCTCTAACATTTTAGGTTTCGGCTTAGGGGTTGCCATTTCTGATATTAATAACGACGGCTGGCCAGATATTTATGTATCCAACGATTATAACGAACAAGACTACCTTTATATCAATAACAAAAATGGTTCGTTTACTGAAAGTCTTGAGAAATATATTGGGCATACATCACTATTTTCTATGGGTTCAGACATAGCAGATATCAATAATGATGGATATATGGATATCATTACACTGGATATGCTGCCAGAAGGTAATTATCGCCAAAAAATGGTTTCTGGTCCAGATAATTATGACAAATACCAACTGCTAGTCAACTCAGGTTTTTACAACCAAACGATGCGTAATATGCTTCAACTAAATAACAATGGAGAATCGTTTTCAGAAATAGGTCAATTTTCTGGTATATCAAATACAGATTGGAGCTGGGCTTCTCTTTTTGCAGATTTAGATAATGACGGTTATAAGGATGTTTTTATTACCAATGGATACAAAAGAGATTACACCAACATGGACTTCATCAACTTTGCTGTCCAAGAAAAATTAAAAGAGAATAAAACAGGAAAGCAAACTGCTATCATGGAGTTATTGGAAACCTCTCCTGCTACAATAGAAGAGAATTACACGTATCATAACAATGGTGATCTTACTTTTTCGAAAGTAAATTCAAAATGGGGATTAGATAAAAAATCACTCTCTAATGGAGCTGCATATGCAGATTTAGACAATGATGGTGATTTAGATTTAATAGTTAATAATATAGAAGAAGAAGCATTTATTTATCGAAATAATAGCGAAAAATTAAAAGTGCACAACTATTTAAGAATACGATTAAAAGGTGAAGGTTTAAATACATTTGGTATTGGTTCAAGAATATCTGTAACCACTAATACTCAAGTGTTAACCCAAGAAGTAATGCCTACAAGAGGTTACCAATCTTCTGTAGATAATACGGTTGTATTTGGTTTAGGAAAAAATGATACTATACGGGAGCTAACTATTACTTGGCCAGATTTTAAAGAACAAAAACTGCATAATATACCTAGTAACCAAACCATAAAATTACAACAAATTGATGCCCAAAAATCCACTACAATTATAGAAACTGATACTACAAAATATTTTGTAGACATATCCATAGATAGTCTTATTCCTTTTAAACATCAAGAAAACAATTTTATAGATTTTAAAACAGAACAATTATTACTACATAAACTATCTATTCAAGGCCCTAAAATGGCAAAAGGAGATGTTAATGGTGATGGCCTAGATGACTTGTTTATAGGTGGAGCCAAAGGACAATCAGGACAAGTATTAATACAGCATAAAAATGGTGAGTTCAATATTGCTCTAACCGATTTAGTAAACGACACTACATCAGAAGATACAAATGCACTCTTTTTTGATGCTGACAGTGATAAAGACTTAGATTTATATGTAGTTAGTGGCGGGAATGAATTTGAACGGAATGCTTCAGAATTACAAGATAGACTCTACCTAAATGATGGTAAAAACAAATTTATAAAATCGAGTAATTCAATACCAGAAATGAAAACAAGTGGTTCCGTAGTTCGTGCAAGCGATTTTGATAATGATGGAGATTTAGACTTGTTCGTTGGTGGAAGATTAGTGCCTGGTGAATACCCAACAGCTCCAAAAAGCTATATACTACAGAATGATGGAAAAGGCCATTTTACAGATATTACAACGTCTATAAATGAAAAATTAAATCATTTAGGGATGATTACAGATGCCTTATGGAGCGATTTTAGTGGAGATGGTATTGACGATTTAATCATAGTTGGTGAGTTTATGGCTATACGTTTGTTCGAAAATAAAAGTGGCAAACTAACCGAAATCAAAGACTCAACAATAAATAACACAAAAGGATGGTGGAATACTATTAAGCCTGGTGATTTCGACAATGATGGCGACACAGATTATATCGTTGGTAATTTTGGTTTAAACTCCCAATTAAAAGCTTCTGAAGCAGAGCCCGTTCAGCTGTATGTCAAAGATTTTGATGAAAATGGTTCACTAGACCCTATATTAACTTCGTACATACAAGGGGAAAGCTATCCAGTTTTCTCAAGGGATGATTTAATTGGTCAACTCAGCTATTTAAAAGGAAAGTACATTAATTACTCAGATTACGCGGACCAAAAAATTTTAGATATTTTCACTGCAGAAGAATTAAAAAACACCAATATACTAGAAGCCAATTATTTTGCTAGTAGTTATATAGAAAATCTTGGTGAAAATAATTTTAAAATAACACCCCTACCGGCTTCTACCCAATTTGCGCCTATATACGGCATTCTTATAGATGACTTTAATCAAGATGGCAATTTAGATATACTTATGGCTGGTAACTTTTTCGGCAATCGAGTAAAGTATGGCAGGTATGATGCTAATAAAGGCAGCCTTCTTTTAGGCGATGGAAAAGGGGATTTTAGAGCTATAGATCAAAAAACAAGTGGACTTAATATAGATGGTGAAGTAAGGGATATTCAAACCATCATTAACGCTGACAAAGAACCAATTATCATATTTTCAAGAAACAATCAAATTCCTAAAACGTATAAACTTAATTTTTAATGCGAACACAAATCCAGATTATCTTAGTATTATTGATTAGTGGGCTTTATAGTTCTATCACGGCACAATCTATCTCAATTAAAGAAGAAATACTATCATTAGAAACCTATGGTTTTAGTGAACCTAACCCTGTACCTATATCGGCTGAAAACCCGAAAATAATTCCCTATTTTAAATTTGAAAGATATGAGCATACATCTAAAAAGCAAGAATGGAAAGTTGTAACCCTAGAAAATGATTATATAAAAGTACAAATACTTCCAGAAATTGGTGGTAAAATTTGGGGTGCTATTGAAAAGAGTACAGGAGAAGAATTTTTATATAAAAATGAAGTAATAAAATTTAGAAATATTGCTATGCGAGGACCTTGGACTTCTGGCGGTATTGAGTTTAATTTTGGTATCATTGGTCACCACCCTTCAACAGCAACTCCAGTAGATTATATAACTAAAACCAATTTAGATGGTAGTGTCAGTTGTATTGTAAGCAATATAGATTTACCATCAAATACAAAATGGACAGTAGAGATTAAGTTAGAAAAAGATAAAGCGTATTTTGAAACCAATGCATCTTGGTACAATGCCTCTCCCTTAACTACATCCTATTATAATTGGATGACTGGCGCTGCTAAAGCAAGTAGTGACTTGGAATTTTTTATTCCTGGCAATAAACATTTAGAACATAATGGAAATTCACATTCATGGCCAATAGATAAAGAAAAGCACAACTTAGCCATGTATAATGAAAATAAATTTGGCTCTTCTAAATCTTATCATATTGTAGGTGAGTTTAAGGATTTTTTTGGCGGATATTATCACGACACAGAATTTGGTTTTGGGCATTGGTCTTTATATGATGAAATGCCAGGACAAAAACTTTGGTTATGGGCATTATCTAGATCTGGAGGAATTTGGGAAGATTTATTAACCGATACAGATGGACAATATATTGAATTTCAAGCAGGAAGACTTTTTGATCAATACCAACCTTCTGATGCCGTCAACCCAATTAGTCAAGTAGGTTTCGACCCCTATATGATGGACAATTGGAGTGAAATTTGGTTTCCATTCAAGCAAATTGGCGGTATGGTTGATGCTTCCCCTGAAGGTGTTTTAAATGTAGAAACAGTAGATGGTGGAACTTATATCAAAGTAAATGCTTTGCAAAATTTAAACACTAAAATTCAGATTTTTAATGGTCAAGAAACCATTATAGAAACTTTGAATTTAAAGCCCATGGAAATCTATACTAGAAGGATAGTTACAGAACAACCAACCAATGTTGAAGTATCTGTAATGGGTACTGAGTTAGAATATAAACCAATAACCAAACCTACAGATTTGAAAAGACCTTTTTCATCTGATATGAATTTAAATGTTTCTAAAATAGAAAAATTACTTTTTGCAGGTATCGAAGCTATAGAATACCGTGAATATGAAAAGGCAGAAGAACAACTTAAAAACTTACTTAACGTTGACCCTTCGCATAGTATTGCCTTAATCAAATTGGCAGAACTAGAATACCGAAAAAGTAATTACAATGAAGCATTAGCATATGCAAACACAGTTTTAAAAATGGACACATATCACGGAAGTGCTAATTACATGGCAGGTATAGCATATAGAGCAATTAAGGATACTGTCAATGCATTAGAATCTTTAGGATGGGCAGCACGTGATATTAAATTTAGATCGGTATCCTATGCACAAATAGCCGAATTATATTTAGCTAACAAGCAACTAACACGTGCCGAAACGTACGCTCAGAAAGCCTTAGATTTTAATACATATAACGTGAACGCAAGAGAGGTATTATTACTTAACGGAAACAAAAAAAATGACAAAAAAGCTTTATGGAAGACAAAAAAGGACTTATTACATATAGACCCATTAAACTATCTTGTTGCTCTTGAAAACTTAAATTCAAATACAATTGTTAATGATTTGGATATACAAAATGAATTTAAAGAAGAATCTTTTCTAACTATTGCACTACGTTACAAAGAACTTGGTTTTAATCAAAAAGCAATTGTAGCTCTATCTATGAGTAAAGAAACCGTAAAAAATCAATTATGGTTGGCATTTTTAAAAAAAGTTACAAGTCCTCATGAAAGTGAAGTCTTGTTAAGTTCAGCGATTAACAAGCAAGTTGATTTTGTATTCCCTTATCGCAGAGAAACTATTCCTGTTCTTAAATGGGCTACCGCTAAAAATGATAATTGGAAACTAAAATATTACCTAGCTCAAAACTATATTGCAGTAGGCTTAAAGGATAAAGGCATTACTATTTTAGAAGAATTAAAAAATTTGCCTGACTCCCCTATTTTCTATCAATTTAGAGCTAAACTACTTCAATCCAACTTAAATAATAACTCCAAAAATCGAGCTATTACTGATTTACAGAAAGCTCTAAATTTACAACCAAGTAATTGGAAAATTTGGGAAGAAAATATTCTACTTTATCAAAATACCGGAGACACCGCAAATGCTCATAAACTTTCTAAAAAAGCAACAAACAAATTTCCTGACAACTATAATATAGCTTTGGCACATGCTAAATCTTTATTGAATTTAGAACGACACAAAGAAGTAACTGTAGTGCTAGAAAACATTAATATACTTCCTTTTGAGCATGCTAGTGAAAGTAGAAAAGTTTATGAAAAGACATATCAAGCATTAGCCTTAAATGCTATTTTAAAAAACAAGTATATCGAGGCAAAAGCCATTTTAGAAAAAGCAAAAAAATGGCCAGAAAATATTGGTGTAGGCAAGCCATATAGCCCAGATGAAAGAATTACAGATTATTTACTTGCAATAACACTTAACAAGCTTAACGAAGCAGACAAAAGTAAGTCACTTTTAAATTCAGCTGTAGTATATACTAAAAACCATTATGCTAGAAATACTACAAACCACATTGCAGGTTTATTAGCAGCTAAAAAACTTCAATTAAATATCAAGGAACTTGAAGATTTATTAAATAAAACTGATAGTGTACTTAGTAAAATAGCTATTGCTATTTTCAACAATGATATGGATACTTTAGACAAACTTAATATTCAAGAATACTTATCAGAATTAGAGCTAAATCAACTAAAATTATTAAGTAAACTTTAAATAAGTAAACCTGCTAGTGTCATTCTCCATTATTAACCCAATATATTTAAACTACTGACCAATACTTTTACCGTATACAACTTGCAACATCTAATTATTCAGATAGCAGGCTATTTTTTTGTGTAAATAAGATCGATGTAATTGATAATAGATATATATTTTAATAATGCTTCGGTAATTTACTCCGGAGTAAAAGAAGTTTGGATTATTTTTTGTAGTAACACTGACTCAGATAAATGGCGCACTAGTATAGTAGCTGTTGAAGATGGTGGCAATTGTTATTTCAATTTTAAAGTTAATCTATACAAAAAAGCATATTACGAGCTAGAAATTAATTATGATTTTCAATAAATGTAACATCCCTTAAGTTTTCAATTCAAAGTCCGCATTACTATAAATTCAACGTAAGCCCAAAACTAACATTAGAAGATTTATTATCGTCTAGCTCAGAATTAAAATTGATTACTGAGTAGTTATAAAGTGCAGAAAAACTGATTCTTTTTGTTAGCGGCATTTGAGCCTTAAACTGACTTAAAATTCTATGATTACTAATATTATCGTACAACGGCTGAAAGTAAAAAGTTCCAGTAATATCTAAATTATACTTTTCAAAATTCTGATTTAACGAAAGGTAACTACTGTTTCTATGATTGTAGAATTTTTGGTCAGATGATGCTACTGACTCTACTTCATAAATATATGAGTTACCCAAATAGACCAACGTTCCTTTTTTATCTAAAATTTTAAGACGTAAACCAACACCCAATAGGTTTCTATCTGATATGGTCAAGTTCTCATTATATTGATTTTGAACAA
>Ga0209295_1000745_pt1 | contig 13353 bp, 13 predicted proteins | sample Porto_5metaG_FD_187428 | JGI IMG/M metagenome (GOLD analysis project Ga0209295, IMG submission 187428) | Marine algal microbial communities from Porto, Portugal - Porto_5 metaG (SPAdes) (version 2) | ecosystem: Host-associated > Algae > Red algae > Unclassified | place: Portugal: Porto... | reverse complement strand
TTTATGATTTAAGTATGACCGACAAAGCGAAAACAAACGCTTATTTTGATAATGATAAAGGAGGTTATGCTCAAGCACACCCAGATGCCTATGATGATGAAAAAATTAAAGAATTGGTTGAGTTAACGAAGAAATTGATTAAATAATTTTCGCGTGCTATAATTTTAAATGACCATAGTATTAGACGTACTTTCGCAAGTATAAATTTTAGTTTTCAAAATCCATACATGAGCTTTGCAGTACGAACATTTCTTTCAATAATAGGATTATTTATTGTTTCTGCTTGTGGTAATATTAAAAAATCACCACCAAAAGATACCGATATCAATTTGCGTTTTATAGATGAATATCTTTTGCCTGATGAAACAACATTTGCCAACACCAGGGTAGGTGGGTTATCAGGTATAGATTATGCAAATGGAATTTGGTACGCCATTAGTGATGACAGTGATTTTCCACGCTTTTATAGCGCCAATATTTCTTATGATATTAACGGATTTGATTCGATTGAAATAACATCCGTTACTCATTTTAAAGAGCCAATTGGCGAAGTAATACCAAAAGGAATTGTTGACCCTGAATCTATAAGATATGATGATGGATGTTTTATTTGGACAAGTGAAGGAAATATAAATAAAGGTCTGAGACCTTTCGTACGCATTTCAGATTCAGTCGGAAATTTTGTTAAAGAATTGAATCTTGCGAATCGCTTCTTACCAAATGACAATTCAGACATGGGACCTCGCCATAACGGTGTTTTTGAAGGAATATCTGTAAGTAAACTTAAAAAAGGGTATTGGATTGCCATGGAACTTCCTTTAAAAGAAGACGGAGTTGAACCTACTTTAGAAGAAACAAACTCACCTGTAAGAATAGTTTATATTAATAAAAAAACAGGGTATTTCGAAAAGGAAATTGTGTATGAATTGGACAAAGTTACTCGTCCTGCAACTAACGGAGCCACTTTTGAATTAAATGGTATTGTAGAGATTTTAGAGTACGATACCAATAGATTTTTTGTACTAGAACGTTCTTATTCTATGGGATATTCTGATGGAGGAAATACAGTTAAAATTTACGACGTTGAGGCTTCAAAAGCGACTGATGTAAGTGGTATCAATAGTTTAAAAGGTGAGCGCTATACCAAAGTAACAAAGAAGCTTTTATTCAATTTTGAGAATATTAGAAATGAATTAACCAAAGGTATTGTCGACAATATTGAAGGAATCTCTTTTGGTCCTGACTTTGCAAACGGTAATCGCTCTTTAATAGTGGTGGCCGATAATAATTTCAGTCTGTACGGTCCACAACTTAATCAATTTATACTTTTTGAAGTAGAGAAATAAATACAGAGAATCAAAATTAAATCCCTTCTTATTTCATGATAAGAAGGGGCTCGTATTTAACCGAATTTCTATTCCTCAAACAAAAACTCTCCCTTAGTTTCTGCTGCGTGTAATCCCCAATCAACAATTAGGTTTAGAATAGGAACCAATGTTTGCCCAAATTCAGTAAGGGTATATTCTACTTTTAAAGGTGGTTTTTTAGTAAACACTTTTCTGTTTACCATACCATCTGCTTCTAATTGTTTTAACTGTAAACTCAACGTGCGCTCAGTAATACCAGGAATTTCTTTACGCAACTCGTTGTAGCGTTTTTTGTCGCCTATTAAATGCGTTAGTATCACACTCTTCCATTTTCCACCTATCAATTCCATTGCTGCACTCGTTGGGCAGAATGATATTTTATTATTGATTTTAATTTTTGGTTTCTTTTCAAACAGTTCTTTTCTGTCCATTTCTTTAAAATTAAATATATGACAAAGATAATGAGCTTTAATATAGTATGCAACTATACTTTTTATAGTAAAATATTATGTATTCAAATAATTGATATTCAGATTATTACAAATTATTTTGTATACTATACTTCTTGACCGTTATTGACACGTACCAACTCTACACTTACATTTGTACTATAATTTTGATAGTATTATAAATCAACAAGTTAAGAAATAGTAAAAATGAATCTAACAGAAATATTAAACAACCGCTACTCAGCAAAAGAATTTGATGCCACTAAGAAAATATCAGATCCAGATTTTCAACAGATAAAAAATGTTCTGCGTTTAAGTCCTTCTAGTGTAAACCTACAACCTTGGCATTTTTTAATTGCAGATACTCAAGAAGGTAAAGAGCGAATTGCAAAAGGCACACAAGGATTTTTCAAATTCAATACACCAAAAGTCTTAGACGCATCTCACGTAATTGTTATCGCAGCTCGCACAGATGCAGACGAAGATTATATGAATAGCATTTTGGAGCAAGAAGACCAAGATGGTCGCTTTGCAGCACAAGAGTTTAAAGATCAAATGCACGGTGGTCGTATGCTATTTGCAAACATTCACCGCTACGACCTTAAAGATTTACCACACTGGATGGAAAAGCAAGTGTATTTAAATATGGGCGCACTTTTATTAGGTGCAGCTGCCTTAGGTATTGATGCTTGCCCAATGGAAGGTGTAGATGTAAAAGCTATTGATGAAGAATTTAGCTTACGCGAAAAAGGCTTCACCGCTCTAGCAGTTGTGTCTTTAGGTTATAGAAAAGACAGTGACTTTAATGCAAAATTACCGAAATCTAGATTTCCTGAAGAAACAGTTATCACACAGTTATAATCAGTCTTAAAACCCAATAATGATGGAAACAAACACAAAAATTGTTCACGCAGCTATCGCACAATATCACCGTTGGTATCTTTTTTATGAACGTGATTTTGAAAATAAACAGCGACTAGAAAATCAGTTAGAAATTTTAGCAGATGATATAAAAATGAAATCTGCAGCTGGAGAAATGCAAGGCAAAGAAAATTATCCTGAAAGATTAAAAGTTTATAAAGGATGGAAAAATGCGCATCATATTCAAAATATAGAAGTTAATAAATTAGAGAACGGTACTATTAATTTAGAAGCTGATATTATTTATCAAAATTTAAAGTCAGACGGTTCTAATGACAGTTATCCTTTGCATTACAGCACATTTTTAAAAGAGGTTCCTGGTGCGCTTTTACCTGTGTTTACAGAAATTAATATTAACCCTACTGGCGAGATTAAAGATCCAACGTTTGAGGATGCATATCCAGAAAACCGAATGTTATCTCTTATGCATTACTGGCTCTTAAATATGGAACAGTTAGATGGTAATGTTGCGCCTTTTAAAGAGGTATTAGCAGATGGATTTAAACTTAATTTTTCAACAAATAGCGAACCTATTGTTACCATAGAGCAATTAGAACAATGGTTGAATGGAACACCAAAACAATTGAAGGAAAGCAGTCATTTTCCGGAGAACTTTACTGTAAATGTAATTTCAGAAAACGAATATGAAGTCAAGGTAGATTTTGTTTGGAAAGGGATAACAAAAGAGGGACAAAAATTAACAGCAACTACTTCTCACCATTGGATTGTAAAGGATAATCCAAATGACAGATTTGCAAAAATAAAAGAGGTTACAATCATTCAAAAAGTACCACTTACTCCATTAAAATAAAAGGTACTTCAATTATAAAGAACATTATTATGAAAAGTACAATAGTAAAATTTACAGCAAAACCAGAACACAAAGACACCTTTGCAGTAACGCTTAAAGAAGCACAAGCGGCAACACAAAAAGAAGCTGGTAATAAAGAGATTAAAGTATTTGTATCTAAAGCAGAAGACAATGTGTTTTTTGTTTACGAACGTTGGGCAGACAAAGCTGCTATTACAGCTCACGATAACGAGCCACATACCAAGAAGTTAATGGAAGTAGGACAGACCGCCTTACAGTCGGCTCCTGATTTCTACTTTTTAGGCGATACAAATCCGCTTCCAGACCATTCTAAATCTGCAAATCCTGAAGATGACGTATTTATTATTTTCTTCATTTTTAAACTAAAAACTGAATTTAGAGAAGCACTTCTTGAACAGTTTGAAGATCACATTACCCACACAAGAAACGAGGAAGAAGGCAACATTCTTTTTGATTTATACACAGTAGATAATCAAGTGGATACCCTAGCAGTTTACGAGCATTGGAGAAAAGAATCTGATGTTTGGGACATTCACTTTAATCAACCTTATGCAGTAAAAACAGGCAAACTAATGGAAGATGCTGTCATTGGTGATTTAAAGCAGTATATGAATTTCGTTAGAGAAATTTAAAAGATACCCCAACTTTATTAAAAATAAATATTATGAAAAAGCAATTAATTTTACTATTCACTTTAGTTTTAGCTTACTCCAGTAATGCGCAAAACACTAAAGAAGACAACTATAAAACAGGCGTAAAAATTGTTAATGAGGTTAATGGCGAAGGCGCTTCAAAAGGATTAGAAGCAGCTTTTAAAAGTGTCTCTCCAGATATGGCAGATTATATTATTCGCTATGGTTTTGGAGAAATTTATAACAGAAAAGGCATAGATTTTAAAACCAAAGAATTATTAATAATAGCTAGTCTTACTACACAAGCTAATGCAAAATCGCAATTAAAATCACATATAAAGGCTGCCTTAAATTTAGGTGTTACGCCAGATGAAATTTCAGAAACGATGATTTTGTTAAGCTTGTATACGGGCTTTCCTGCTGCAAATAATGGCATTTTTACTTTAAAGGAAGTTTTAGAAGAAACAAACTATACAGCATCTAAACACATAAATACAACACAACAATTAGTTAAAAACTGGGAGTTAGATGGCTTTTCTATGCCTGAGTCTATTGTGGCATCACCAACAGAGAATTGGTTGTATGTTTCTAACGTAAATCAAAATAACAAAGGGTATATAAGTAGAATTTCAAAGGACGGAAAAGTTGATAATTATAAATGGGTAACAGGTTTAAATTCGCCTGCAGGCTTAGCACTATGTCAAGACAAATTATACGTTGGTGATGGTAAGGAGCTACATATTATCAATGTTAAAAATGGTAAAGTCTTAAATAGTATTACTTCTCCAGATGTTGTGTCATTAAATGATGTGGTAGTTTCTAAAAACGGACAGGTTTTTATCTCTGATATAGCAAGTGGTAAGATTTTCACATTAGTAAATAACAAATTAGAGGTTTGGTTTCAATCCCCTGAAATTAAGCATCCAAACGGACTTTATATTCAAAATGAAGACTTGGTTATTGCAAATTTTGGTGAAGAATTGACCTTAGAAATTTCACCAGATAAGTTTGGCAGTCTATATAAAGTCAACCTAAAACATAAAACGATAACACGATTTAAAAGCAGTTATCAACTAGGAGCTTTAGACGGTTTAACTGCTGTTAATAATGGTTTTTTAGTAACAGGAGGTACGGTTAGTGACTTGTTTTTTATAAATGAGAATACGCGACAATTAATTGGAAACTTCCCGAAAGGTTTAGCAGATATTACTATAGAAAACAATGTGTTATTTACTCCGGTTCTATTTAATAATTCAATAGCATCTTACACACTTCCAACAACTATTAGTAAAGCTATACCTGTAGATGAAAATTGGAAACGAATAAACACAAAAGAAGAATATTTAAAGATAGCTGCCGATAATTTTTATGGTGACAAAGACGGGCAATCTGTTGCTACTCACGACGGACAAATATTTGGAGTTTTTGGAGGTAAAGTTTTAACTGGTACTTGGGATTGGAAAAATAATTTCTTCACCAGAACTAGCAAAATCGGAGATATTGATTTAGGGTATGATGAACTTGTAATTGAAGTTACAGATACCAAAATGCGCTTAACACTTAAGCAAGGCAAGGGAATGACCGTTGTCTACAATAAAAAATAATTTAAAAATAGAAACACTATGAAAGCAATAGTATTAGGAAAAGCAGGAGGACCAGAAAACCTTCATTTAGCAGAAGTAGCAAAACCAAGCATAAAAGATAACGAAGTATTAGTAGCGGTAAAGGCTATTTCATTAAACCCGGCAGACGTAAAACCAAAGTATCAAGATAAGATGCTGAATATGATGTACGGTGAAAAACGACCTGTTATTTTAGGCTGGGACATAGCAGGAACCGTAACAGAAGTTGGTACTGAAGTCACCAATTTTAAAATAGGCGACAAAGTCTTTGGTATGGTAAACTTTCCTGGTGTAGGTAACGCTTACGCGGAATTTGTTGCTGCGCCAGAAGCACATTTAGCTACAATGCCAAACAACGTCTCTTTTGAAGAGGCTGCTGCTACAACCTTAGCTGCTTTAACTGCATTACAAATCTTAGAAGGAAGGATTAATAAAGGTGATAAAGTACTAATACAAGCAGGTTCTGGTGGTGTCGGGCATTTTGCGATTCAAATTGCAAAAGCAATGGGAGCTTTTGTAAATACTACTGCCTCGGCAAAAAATAGCGAATTTGTTACCTCTATTGGAGCAGATAACGCAATAGATTATCACACAGAAAAGTTTGAAGAAATTTTATCTGACATCGATTTTGTATTAGATACGCAAGGTGGTGAAGTATTAGAAAATTCCGTAAAAGTTTTAAAAAGCGGTGGTACAGCTTATACAACAGTAGGTATGGACTTAGATGACTTAAAAGCATCAGCCAAAAAGGAGAACAAAACCGTTTCAGACATTTTAGTACACTCTAGTGCTGAAGATATGAACACCTTAAAAGGAATGTTAGAAAACGGTAGCATTAAACCAAACATTTACAAGACGTTTGCTTTTGAAGATATGGCTGCTGCCCATACCGAAGTTGAAAAAGGAAGAACAGTGGGTAAAGTAATCGTGACACTTTAGTATTAACTATTAAAACACAATGAAAATGAAAACACAGGATAAATTACCGAATTATACGAGAAAAATATTTGTTGGTGGCGAATGGAAAGACGGAAAAGGACCAGCCATCAAGGATATTAACCCTTGGAACCAAGAGGAGTTATTCTCTTTAAATGGAGCCACTACAGATGATGTAAATAAAGCTTTTGAACAAGCAGCAGTTGCGCAGAAAAAATGGGCAGCTGTACTACCTCCTGAAAAGAGTAGAATGATGCTTAAACTAGCCGAAGTAGTTAGAAACCGAAAGCAAGAGTTTGCAGAATGGGCAAGAAAAGAAGTAGGAGCAACCTTAGCAAAAGGGTATTTTGAAGCAGAATTAGTAGCTAGCGTTTTTGAAAGTGCTGTGCATTTACCATTACAAGTAGAAGGTAAAATATTACCACAAGATATTGATGGCAAAGAATCTATGGCAGTTAGAAAACCATTAGGTGTTATTGGTTTAATTTCTCCTTGGAATTTTCCTGGTCAATTAACAGCTCGTACTTTAGGTCCAGCATTGGCAGTTGGTAACGCTGTGGTGTTAAAACCGGCATCAACGTCTATAGTAACAGGCGGATTAATTTTCGCTTCTTTTTTAGAAGAGGCAGGTTTCCCGAAAGGGTTATTAAGCGTTTTACCAGGTGGAGGAAGTACTATTGGTACTGCAATTACAAAGCATCCTATTTCAAAACTAATTTCGTTTACAGGCTCAACACCAGTTGGTCGTCAAGTTGGTAAAAATGCTCTGGAAGCAGATATTATTAAAAATATCGAGTTAGAACTGGGCGGTAACAGTCCGTTTGTAGTGCTAGAAGATGCAGATATAGATCAGGCGGTTGAAGCTGCTGCTTGGGGTAAATTTATGAACCAAGGTCAGATTTGTATGGCTATCAACAGAATTATCGTTGAAGATAAAGTCTATGACGAATTTGCAGAGAAGTTTATAGCAAAAGTTAAGACCTTAAAACGATTGGATATGAATGATCCGGATACGTTTGTAGGTCCTATTATTGATCAAAACCAGTTTGATACTGTAAAAGGCTTAATAGACGATGCAAAAGAACAAGGTTACAAAATGGCATTAGGTGGAGAAGCTGAAGGTTTACATATGCCGCCACACGTTTTTGTAGATGTAGACGAAAATTGCCCATTATTTCAAAATGAGATTTTTGGACCAGCAGTGTCTATTGCTAGAGCAAAAGATACGGAAGATGCGCTACGATTAGCAAATGCTACAGACTACGGTTTATCTAGTTCTGTATTTACACAAGACGAAGCAAAAGGAATGGCATTTGCACAAGGTATTGAAGCTGGTATGACACATATTAATGACCAACCAGTTAATGATAGTGCCTATGCACCATTTGGAGGAGTTAAGAATTCAGGTCTAGGACGTTTTAATGGACAATGGGGTGTAAAATCGTTTACTGTAGCACATTGGATTACCATTCAAAAAACACCAAGAAAATATCCTTTTAAAGCAGCTGATTTTCAGTAGTCAAAAGTAATTTAAGTTACATTTTTAAAAGCTGAGATTAATTCCAATTAGTCTCAGCTTTTCTTATATTCTAACAATTGGTAAAAGTTTTAAAATATTCTTGGAATTTCAGTAAGAAATCAAGTTCTTGCACGATTAAATTTCGCTTAAAATAATGGATGATTTAATTACGTTTTCTATTGCTGTTTTTACTGGTTTTTTTGCCATTACTAACCCAATATCTAACATGACCGTTTTTCTATCTTTAACCCAAGGGGCAGATGAAAAAACGAAAGCCGATATCAATAAAAGAGCAAATTTTATTGCCTTTATCATTGTATTGGTATTTGTCCTTTTAGGAAAATATATTTTCGAATTGTTTAATATTAGTATTCCCGCCTTTAAAATTACAGGTGGTATCTTAATATTTTATATCGGTTTTGACATGCTGCAATCAAAACAATCTAATGTAAAGAATATAAAACACGTAAATATTGATGAAAATATTGCTGTTTCACCTTTGGCAATTCCTATTCTAGCTGGTCCTGGTACTATTGTTACCGCTATGAACTTTGTTTCAAATTCGCAACCTGTTCATATAGCAATCGTTATCGCTGTTTTCGGTTTCATGAGTATACTTACTTATCTGACTTTTAGGCTCAGTAATTTAATTGTACGATTGGTTGGTTACAACGTTATTTCTGTTATCGGTAAGATTATGGGTTTAATTATTGCCATCATAGGAACGGGTATGATTATCGAAGGAATAAAAATTTCCTTTAACTTGATTACAAAATAAATACCTAAATTAAAGGATACTTTTTTTAAAACGCATTGGAATATGAAGAAGGTACTTGTTTTATTTGCCCATCCGAAGTTTGAAAAATCAAGAGCGAACAATGTATTGGTGAATTATATCAAAGATAAAGAAGGTGTTACTTTTCATGACTTATATGAAGAGTATCCAGATTTTCATATAGATGTTCCTTTTGAGAAAAAACTGTTAGCGGAACATGATGTTATTATTTGGCATCATCCTATGTATTGGTACAGTTGTCCGCCGTTATTAAAACAATGGATAGATATGGTGTTGGAATTCAATTGGGCATACGGTCCAAAGGGAAAGGCATTATCTTCTAAAATTTGTTTAAACGCTATTACCACAGGGGGCAACAAAGAATTATATTGTACCCAAGGAACAAATAGCTATACCATTACCGAGTTTTTAAGACCTTTTGAACAAACTGCCAATTTGTGTTTAATGCACTATCAAAAACCATTTACCGTTATGGGCACTTATAAATTATCTGATGAAGATCTTAAGATTTACGGGGAGAATTATAGCATGTTAATAGATCAATTACAAAGCAAAGAAGCCATTGTAACCACATAAAAGGTATTTAGTTTAATATCCTTCACCAACCAACTAACCAATTATGACCGGAAGTCTACTTTTTGATGCCATTGTTTTTTTATTGGGAGCAATCATTTGTGTTTCAATAGCCAAAAGATTAGGTCTAAGTTCTGTTTTAGGGTATTTAATTGCCGGCGTTTTAATAGGTCCGTATGTTTTAGGTTTTATTGGTGAAGAGGGAGAAGATATTCTTCATTTTGCTGAATTCGGAGTTGTGGTAATGCTATTTTTGATAGGATTGGAAATTGAGCCTAAAAACTTTTGGAATATGCGTAAATCTATTGCAGGAATGGGTGGTTTACAAGTTGCCGGCACTATGATACTCTCTTATCTTTTTTTTATACTACTTAATTTTGAATGGAAAGTTGCCTTGGTTATTTCTATGGCAGTAGCATTATCCTCAACTGCCATTGCAATGCAGACTATTGATGAAAAAGGACTCATGGAGACTACCTTCGGTAATTCGGCATTTTCTATATTGTTATTTCAAGATATCATCGTAATATTCATGTTAGGTGCAATTCCTTTACTTTCAAATTCTGATAGTGAAGCTGCCATAGACAGTCATGAAGCATCCGGTAATCTTTTAGACGGCTTGCCCATGGGCTACCAAACACTGGCGATTATCTTATCTGTAGTGTTAATTATCGGTGCAGGTCAATATTTGATCGTACCCATGTTACGAAGAGTTGCAAAAACAGGGGTTAGGGAATTGTTATTCGCCTCTGCTTTGTTAATTGTATTCAGTATATCCTATTTAATGGAATACGTTGGTCTATCACCTGCTTTAGGTGCGTTTTTAGGTGGTGTTGTACTTTCTAATAGCGAATACAAACATGAACTTGAAAGTAATCTTGAACCTTTTAAAAACCTGCTATTAGGTTTGTTTTTTATAGCTGTTGGCGCATCTATTAATTTTGTAGTCATTGCTAAAATTCCGTTGACCATTGGCGGTATATTACTAGCAGTAATAATCATTAAAGCATTAATACTGTTCATTACAGGTAAAGTATTTAAACTTAAGCTTGACCAAAACCTATTACTAACATTTAGCTTGGCACAAATTGGGGAGTTCGCATTTGTTCTGCTATCCTTTGCATTTCAATTGAAAATACTGGAGCAAGAACAGATGGATATTATGCTTGTAATAACAGCCCTGACCATGTCCATTACCCCAATCATAAGTATTATAAACGAACGATTTATATTACCAAAAATTGGCACAAAAGAGTCCATTAAAAGACCAATGGACCATATTGCAAAATCTCAAAATGTTATTCTGGTCGGTTTTGGTCACTTTGGTAGTACCGTTGGTCGTTTTTTACGTTCTCATGGTATAGAGGCAACTATTCTAGATCAAGATTCAAACAGAGTAGACTTTCTTCGAAAAATGGGGTTTGAGGTGTATTATGGCGATGCTACGCGTGTAGATCTATTGGAATCTGCTGGTATCGCAGAGGCAAAAATATTAATATGTGCTATCGATAACCCTAGTGTTACCAAAGAAATCACAAAAATGGTAAAAGAAAAATATCCACATGTTGAACTCATGATTAGAGCACAAAATAGATATGATGCATACGAACTATTGAATATGGGTATGGAAAATATTTATCGGGAATCTTTAGACACATCACTTTCATTAGCTAAAGATGTGTTGAGTAAACTTGGTTTTAGAAAATATACCTTAAACCAACAGGTACAGAATTTCATTAAATATGATGAAACAAGTTTAAGAAGATTGGCAGCTGAACCAAAGGGAGAAGAGAACTATATTTTTAAAGCTCGTAAAGAATTAGAGGAGCAGCAAAGATTGTTAGAAGAAGATTTCAAAAGAGGAATTGTCGAATACGATAATCATTGGGATAGCGAAACTATACGAAAAGTATTAGAGAATCAGCAAGACAATAATTCTCCTAGAACCTAATTCTTGTTTTACTTGTAAAGGAGAAAATTTTTACTTCTATACAATTTAAAGTTTCGTAGATAAAATTTGCCTACTCGTCTATTTGTAATTTAATTATGAGGGTATAGATTAAACTATTATTTCATTTATTGGTCAAAGTATTGAACGTAAAATAAAAGTTTAACCTTTTAAATTTAATACGATGATAATAAATACTAAAACATACGTAGTACTAGGTTTATTTCTGGTGGCATTTGCTTTACCAAGTACTGCGCAAACAAAAAAAAGAACAGCAACAAAAACCACAACTACCAGAACTACTACCGTTACAAAAACGCCAGAAAGAGTTTCTAGTAAAAAAGTTGTGTACCGAACACCAACCAAAAAAGTAGTATCGGTTCGAAATGTACCAAATAGAAGTGTGGTGAAGCATAACGGGCAAAATTACTACTACGCTAATAATAGATACTATACACAATCTCGTGGTCGATATATTGCTATTGCACCTAAAGTTGGGTTTAGAATACAAAGCTTACCTCCAAATTATGCAAGGGTACGTTTCAATAACCAATTGTATTTTAATACTGGTGGCACCTTTTATATAGAATCAAATTCAGGATATGAAGTTGTAGATCCCGAAATCGGAACTATAGTGTACGAATTACCAGAAGGGTATGAGAAAGTGACCATTGATGGTTTAACTTACTACGAGTACGCTAACATACTTTATGAGAAAGTTCAAGTAGATGGCTCTAGGGCTTACGAAGTTGTAGGTATCATTGATATGGAATAACGTATAATCTAATTTTTATAATGAAATGGCTTCCGAAGAAATTCGGAAGCCATTGTTTTTTGTAATCTATAAAACATGATATTGGTTAGGTTCCGAAAAAATGGAATACCCTACTTTTGATTCCATAACGAGCATAAGAATCTCAATCGTTTTAAAGATGTCATCAATAAATCAATTCATTATAATAATTATACTTTTTTCTGTAAGTACTACCGGGTCTATATCCGAAGAAATAAGTCCTGTGAAAAACACACTCTTTTTTGATGTTTTAAATAACGACAAAGTAATTGGCAGTTTAAAAGCAACAAAAACGATTAATAATTCTATGGTTCATTACCAAAGCGTAACTACTATAAACACAAGGGTCATCAAAGAAATAGATGTGAATTATTTGTACAACGTTACCTATGAAAATAATAAGTTAATAAGGGCAAACGTACGTATAGATGTCAATGATAAACCCTACGCAGACATTCTTACGAATTGGGAAATAGATTGTTACCAAATATCAAAGAATAATATAAACGAATTGGTGGTAGAAGAGGATATTAACTACGCCACCATATTGCTCTATTTTGATGAGCCTATACATATTGAACGATGCTATTCTGAACAAGATGGAAGTTTCAATACCATTATTCCTTTAGGAAATCACTCCTACAAAAAAATAAATGCCAAAAATCATGAGAACAAATACTACTATAAAAACGGTTTTTTACAGAAAGCTGAAATTGATGGGGGATTAGTAAAATTCGACATTGTTGCCCAAAAATGATTATTTTAAGAAATATAACATAAAACAGTTATGACAAATACCGGATTAGTACTTTCAGGTGGAGGCATTAGGGGAGTAGCTCATATTGGTGTAATAAAAGCCTTGGAGGAACATGGTATTTACCCAACTCATATATCTGGTACTAGTGCGGGTGCTATTGTCGGGTCATTATATGCAGGTGGTGTAAAATGGGAAGATATTTTAGAAT
>Ga0209295_1000742_pt1 | contig 13424 bp, 13 predicted proteins | sample Porto_5metaG_FD_187428 | JGI IMG/M metagenome (GOLD analysis project Ga0209295, IMG submission 187428) | Marine algal microbial communities from Porto, Portugal - Porto_5 metaG (SPAdes) (version 2) | ecosystem: Host-associated > Algae > Red algae > Unclassified | place: Portugal: Porto... | reverse complement strand
ATTTTCATTGAATTTTTCATTCTTTTAAAATTTAAAATTAAATATGTATAAAATTACCCACTTTGAGCCTTGACAACGAAGTATTTACATAGTATTTCATAAATTTTACTGGGGGAACAAAACTATTCGCAACTACTTATCTAAAAGTTAAAGGTAAGTATTTACCGTGTATCCTTTCTTACATTAAAAGGTAAGTTATAGATTGAATTTTACCCTATAATGCTTACTAGTTGATGCTTAATATGTTGTAAAAAAAATAGTTTAAAGGTTTCAATATCTGAACATTTAAAAACTATGTTTTAAGTACATAAACCATGAGAATTATACTTCTTCCAATATTGAATTTCCATTAGATTTATCGCCAGAAGTCCACTGCCAAGTTTCATGGAGTCTTATTTTTCCACTCTCCATAATTTCGGGTTTTGAGACACAACTACCCGTCATTAACTCACCTTTTGTATTCACTTGATGATATCGCATTTCAATGGTACCGTCTGAAGCTACCAGACCTATTAAGTGACCTTCAACAATCTGCCCGCCACTGTATGTAGACGTTACAATTGTGCCTTTTTGTTTGTACTTAAAAAGTGTCTCTGCCGATGTTTCTCCGTTATCAGAATTGGATACTGGTCTAAATGTTTTGTTGTTATAATTCATTGTGCTTCTTCCTCTTAGTATCCTACTTGCCTTTTAGTTCAAATTATAACTTTCACGATAGGCTGACGGACTAACCCCTTCTTTCTTCTTGAACAGCCTTGAGAAATAGTGCGGATATTCAAAACCCAATTCATAAGCAACCTCAGCAATACTCTTATGAGGTTGCAACAACATATTTTTAGCCTGGTCTATTAAATGTAATTGCAAATGCTCGGTTGTGGTTTTACCGGTTTCTTTTTTTAAAGTATCACTAAGGTAGCGCTGAGAGACGGACATATTATTTGCTATCTGCTCAATACTAGGAATTCCATTTTCCTGTAATTGACCTGTTTCAAAATACGTTGATAACTGAGCGTTAAATTGCTCTAACAAATTGTTTGACAATTCCTTTCTGTTAAGAAACTGCCTTTCATAAAAACGATTGGCATATTTTAATAGCGTACTTAATTGAGAGATGATAATGTCTTTACTGAACTTGTCTTGATTGTTCTGATATTCTATATCGATATTTTCTACAATGGATTCCATCTGTTTTTCCTCCTTTGGCGAAAGGTGCAGTGCCTCGTTCACCGAATACGAAAAGAAACCATATTTTTTGATCTGATGCGCCAACTCAGTCCCTTTTAAAAAATCTTCGTGAAAATTAATGGAGAATCCTTTTTGGTCATACACCACACTACTGTCCCATTGCAATACTTGCCTAGGTGCTATACAAATCAAAGCGCCATTAGTGAAATCATAGGTTGTTCTCCCATAGTTTAAATCTCCTTTAACAATTTTCTTTAGACTTATAGAATAACAATCATTTGTAATTGGTGGCGAACTTTCTTTTGGGCAAGGTAAAAATCCTTCACCCTTTGCAGAAAATACACTGAACATAGGGTGCTCTGGACCTGGAAGTTCCAAATAATCTATGTATGCCGATAAGGTTTTAAAATGCTGCATATTATATATTCATTTCTTTTGCTGCCAGTTGTAACTGCTTATTATACCCGTCTATTCTTGCATGTGCCGTACCGTCTACTAACAGTATAACAACCAACATAGCTACGGTCGTTATCATGCTTGCTCTCCAAATTGGGCTGCTAACCAACAATAGAACCAATGCACAGGCCATAATGATTATCGGTATTGCGGTAAAGACTATAGTGTCATATTCTTTTAAGGTAGCTTGGGCTCTTTCCAATTCAGCATCTACAAAAGCAGCTGCATCTGTATGGTACGCTTTTTCAAACTGTGTAATTCTTGATCTATTGGTAAAAAATAAACCCAGTCCAATAATTAGAAGCAAGCAACCTGCTACTAATGTTGGTATAATGTAGGCTCTTGCCATTTCTGTCTTTCCTAGTTGCCAGAACCCAATACTCGCCACTAAAAATGCCATGCCGAATAGCATGAAAAACGGAGTGGAAACAAGTTCTGCCTTTGCCCAATCTGTTGCTGCTTTTAAAATATCCATAGCTGATGTTTTAAAGTATTATACTGAGGTTGTTTACTAATTTACAAATTCCAAGTTATACCTGTTTCCTTTTCCGATAACTCCCAAAGCCTTTCCATGACCGGCTTATCTTTTGCATGTGGCTCAAGCTTGCACTCACCTACCGGACCTGTCCAATAATTTTTACCAGTTGGACCGTAAAAAGCCTCTTGGTCCAAATCTGGTTCTGTAGCACACATAATTTCTGGGTACGCCCCCTTTTCTGCAGATTGTACCATGGGTGTCAATTTCATGATTTGCCAAATGAACCTGGTCAAAAAACTTCCACTGGTTTTAATGAGCGATGTAGATGAAGCTCCTGGATGGCAGGCGTATGCCTTAACATTTGTTTTACCTGCCTTTTTCAATCTATCCTGTAATTCATAAACCGTCATCATTTGCGCCAGTTTGCTTTGACTGTACACTGCATTCGGATTATAATTCTTGTCCCAGTTCATATCATCGAACTGTATGGTCTTAATGCCCATATTGTACCCCATACTGCCAACGGTTACCATACGCCCGTTTGATTCTTCTATACGCGGGTATAGCAATGCCTGCAATAAGAAATTACCGTAGTGGTTTACCCCTAACTGACTTTCAAAACCGTCTTCGGTAAATGTTTGTTTAGGTACTTGGGCAATGGCGGCATTACATAACAATGCATCTATTTGCGGTACGGTTCTTAGCACCTCATCTGCAGCTTTTTTTACGGATGCCAAAGATGCCAAGTCCATTTCTATATTGCTTACCGGTATGGCACTACCCAATTCTTCTTGTAGGGTTGCTATGGTATCTGCAGCCTTTTTTGGGTTACGGTTCAACATCACCACTTTTGCGCCTTTAGATAGCAGTATTCTTGCCGCCTCAAAACCGGTACCACTGGTAGTACCTGTTATTACAAATGTTTTATCGGTAAGCATTTTTATTCTAGCGGGTGTCCACCCTTGTTTGCCAAATTGTGTTGTACTCATATCGCCTATTTTTTAAATGTCTAAAAGAATAGGACAAAGGTATGTGCGAAGATGCCGTTAAGACTTACACGCATTTTCGAATGTTGTGTACTTTTTGGTGGGGATTAGTTTGATAGTGGGATGGTGAAATAGTGGAATTAGTTCAACTATGGAAGGTTATTCATCACCATACCGTATTTGAAGATTTGGGTTTTCTTTTCTCCACTTTTCTAATTCTAGCTTATTTATTCTGTTGCCGAACAGCTCTACACATTTCAGTTTCTTTAGCTTATTCAGTTTGGCTATTTCTTTCGAGACGGTCAGTTTATTCATTGATAGGTCTAGATATTCTAGATTTTTGAGTCTGTGCAAATCTTCGGGTAAGGTTTTTATATCTAGGTCATATAAGGTTAGTTGTTCTAGACCTTCAAGTTCTAATAATTCTGGTGGTATTGTTCTAAACGGTGGTTCGTCTATATATTGATCCATTGCGCTAAGTGGTGGATAAATAGTCCAACCTTCTAAACTATCAACGTAGATTTCTAATTTCTTTGCATTCTTTAATTGCCCAACCTCTTTGGGTATATCTTCTAACCCATATTTAGACAGCTCAATGAACACCTGTTCTTGATTTTCTATATCCTCAAAAAGGTGATTAGGCTGGCAAGAGAAAATGATAATTAGGATTGCTAGTAAGGTTAAAATCTTCATTGCTTGGTTTTATTACATGAGTGGGGGTAGAACGGTCTCGTATATGAAATGTAGCGTGTAAAAGACGCTACATTTTCGAATTAAACACGAGCCAAATTTAAAAATTTGGCGTTCTTCGCAAATACAAATAACCTCTCGAAAAGCCTGTAATAGCTATGTTTTATGTACATTGTTGGCGGTAGTTTTTATTTTTTCTTTCTCAATTCGAAATTCCAAGGAATGTGGATTCGTGTTAAATCTTCTTCTTTAATATTCATACTTAATCTCAAATGATTAATTGGTACACATAGTTCTTTTTGCAAAGCTTCTATAAATTGTTGATAATTAACTTGTATAGGATTATATTGAATATCGTCTTCAAAGCTTTCTAAATATTCTATATCGTGCTGTTTTATTGAAACAAGTTTATGGGCAGTCATAACTGTTTCTCCAATTGTCCAATTTACTAATTCAAATTGAATTTCAATAGCTAATGTTATATGAGGAACAGTAGGAATATAGAATAAAAATGCGCTAAACGGTTGTACTTGTTTATTGATAAATTCAAATGAACTTTTAAATTGGTCATTTCCTTGAAGTTGAAAGACTTCGTCGATTAATTCGCACTTAAAGTTCTCTTGTCTAAAGTGACCTTTTGAATTAAAGTAGATTTCAAATAAAATACCATTTAGAATATGGTTTTCTCCATCTACAATACTACCCTGAAGCCAAGTATTTAAATTTTTAATTATTGAATTTGCAGAAAATTCTCCACCAATTGCGGTTTGTAAAATATTTCTACCAAGAAGGAATAAAGTACTTGAATCTAAAGTTTTTAAGTCAATTCTTGATAGTTTTTTTATTGCAGGTTCTTGTTTGTACCAATCACGAGACTTTAGATTGATTATTATTTCATCTATTTCAGTTCCAGTAGAAAGAAAGTTTTCATCAGCTATGTGCTCTTCTTTATAAGGCAAATCGGTAGAATGAATTAACTGACCAGAATTAAAACAAAAATTTCCAATTAATGATGTATGTTCCCAGCTTGTTTGTTTGCCTTTAGATAATGTATAAACAGATGTTCTTACCCTTTTGAAAAAATCTTCAATTGGTATATTAACATCATCTATATGATTTAAAAAAGCTCCTGTATAAATACTATTTCTACCAGCTCCATGATCCATAGCTTTTTCTCCAGGTGAAGTTGAAAAAGCGATTATGGTTCCTTTTGGTGCGTAAATTGGTGCAAGTCCTTGACTATTTATTCCACGATATTGATTTGGAAGTGGATTGTCTCTGCAAGCATCAAGAATCAAAATGTTTATTATTGATTTTGCTCTTTGCATATATTCAATAATTTCACTTAAAGGAAAAGATGTGTTTTTTGCAGAAATATCATCTTCAAAATTTGTGTCGATTGATGTTAAATAATTTATTCCCTCAATTTGTAATCCGTGTCCAGAAAAGTAAAAAACACCAATGTCATATTTCTTTAAATCTTCTCCGAATTTTCTAATATCTCTGTCGAAAGTTTCTCTGTTGCAATCGATAGATTCGTTTACTATAAATCCAAGATTTAAAAGTTTTTGAGAAACATCTTGAGCATCATTTACAGCATTAACAAGTTTATCTTTGTCTAAAGAATAATCTGCGTTTCCAATTACTAAAGCTAATGCATTCATAAGTGTTTCTTAATATTACTGTCAAATTTTGGTAGATATAGTTATCTTTTTAAGATTTCAAATTCTTCTAATTCTTTAATTGTTAGCATTGTTTTGTTTTGTTGAGCTTTTCCTTTTATACTAATAGCCCATTCGTTTTTATGTGCTTCTATCGCTTCTATATATTCTTCACTGCGTAAAATGATTTTTATGGTTTCTGTGTTTCCAGAAATATCAGCATCAATTGTAACTTCGTTTCTAGTTGAATGCAATGGTGATAGCGATGAAAGTTTTTTGATATAGCCAATAGCCTCTAGTGGAACGACATCAAGCAGTAGTTTTTTTACATCTCTTAAATATTTGGTAAAATAGGGAATACTTTTTTGTACTCTTTCAGTTTCGATTCTTCTAATTCGATTATGTGATGATAACTGATATTCTAAATTATTAATATGTGATTTAGTATAGATATTTTTTATGGAATTGAATAACTCATAATTCAAAATAGGTGAAATATCCTGTAAATAATTTTCTGTAATGTCTATTTTGCTTTTTGCATTAAATATATTCTCTTCAATATATTCGAGAGTGTCAAAAAGTTTATCGTTGATATTTTCTGTTTCAATTTTTGAAAAAGCTGTATAAATTGTGTCATTTGGGATTTCCAGTCTAGTAACATAACTTCCTTTTTCAGTTTGTAATGCTCTACAGCGATTTAGATAACCTTCAACTTCATATTTGGCATCGCCAAATATTGGTTTATTTGTAGCAGTAAATATTACTGCCTGTGATAAAACTTTTTTAAAGTTTTCAAGAGAATCGATGTGTTTCTGAAAGGAAATTGTACCGTCTGTCGAATCAGCATCAAAAATTCTGTATTTTAAAATTGAATTCTCCTTGCTAAATAATATTCTTAAATCTTCCTCGTTCGATTCTGATGGTAAAGCGAAAATTAAGTCTTCAATTAGTCTTTCTATATAATTATCAAATCCTTTTTGATCGTCAGACATTTTAGGTATCTCTAATAAGTAATCTTGTGGCAAACCAATGTGTTGAGGAGGTGAAAAATAAGCAAATAGATTTCCTTCTCGTTCAAGATTCCAACCTCTTGAGATAAAATAATTTCTTATATATAATTCTTTATATCTGCTCATTAGTCTAGTGCTGAAAATTGCACATCATAAAAATCCATTGCAATTCGATTGGTTTTCGGAATTTCGATTGTGACTGTATACTTGTTTCCAGAATGAGATGAGCCTGAAGGTATTTGAAACCAAAAAGCGCATTTTTTTAAAATTAGTTCTTCAGGTTTTAAGTTTAGCCAATCATCTTTTACTTCAGGCATTATAAATACAGCCAAAAGCAAAGGTATAAAAGAACCATTTTCATTTGCACGGTCAATTAAATCATTATAATTTTTTACTTCGAGGTCGTATTTTACAAATGTTTTAGAAGTATTATCATAATCACGAACGTATTTTTCAGAAACAGCTTTGACTTGAATATCTATAGCCTTTCCTGTTGTTAGATATCTTTTTCTAATAGGACATAATTTAGCTTTACGGATACTTAAATCTGTACCATAATCACGATGTATTGAATTAAAATATCCATTTCTACTAGCTATTAATTCTAAATAACCTTTAGATATTTCTTCCATTATGTCATTATCTGTCATATGTTTTTTTTCAAATTACCACCAACAATAGTATAAAGCAACAAGTTACTTTACTCCTAAATATTAAATTATATAGTAAAATTCTAAAACGGCAGGGGGAAGTAGTGTTTTAGAACCGACTTGAAAGGTAGTATTTTTCTTCAATGTAGCATTACGGGTAACCGTAAAAGAAAAGTTTGAGGTGTAAAATAGTTCAGAGTTAGGAGTTAGGAGAAAACATAGTATTAAGTACAATGGCTTCGTAGAGGCTACTCAAAACTACATTCTGAATTTTCTGGTAACCATAAAATTCTGTCTTGCGTGAATTCTGATTTTAATTCGGCGGTATTACCTATGGTCTCACCCTCACAATTTCTGTTGAACGAAGCATATGCAACAGTGGGGTCGCAATTCACATAATAAAAAACTTCATTGCCCATATACTTGGCTGTTCTTATATACTCGTGATCATCAGTCAATGAATTTACCCAATCATTAAGCCAAGAAAGTTCTTCTAAAGGGTTCTCTACATTACATGTGGAAGTATCATCATCATTACTACAAGAACTAAAAACTTCTACAGAGATTACACTACAAACGACCCAATTTCAAACCCAAGTTTTCATTCCTTTACATATATAGTTGTATAGTAAAGATGCATTTAACATAATTGGTTGCTTCTTCTGTTTATATCTTAACTTCCAGTTCACTGACCACTACTCCTTTTCCGACCGCAATGAGTCCGGCATTCTTTTCATTTTCTATTTGCAATTGCTCCGAAATAGCACTTGGTGATGGCGGTAAAAAGATAAAAAGTAAAACCCAGAAAAAGCTTCTGGGTTTTACATGAATACGGCAGGTTTATTTATTATTCAGTAGGTGGTTGTAGCGTGTAGCCCATAGACGTCATTACGTTTAATTGATCGTAATAATGCGCCATCATTGTAATTTTACTGTTTTGAACAAGACACGTAACCTGTGCAGGAATCGCAATTTCTTGACCGGTTTTCTTATTTGAAATAGTGTCTGTAGTCCAAACCATAACCCATTCTCCCTCGTTTATGCCACCAGTTACCTTTATGGGCGCATAAGACGTGTTTGGGTCAATTGAATGTTTCGTAGCTGCAAAACTTTCTTTATAATATTCAGACAATTGGGATGGGTTCATTACGTTGGTAGGACCTCCGCTGAGACCATAAATTTTGGCGTCATCTGCCAATTGCGCTACCATCGTTTCCAGATCTCCGTTTTGCACTGCTTTTACGTAATTCGATACAACAGCTACATTGGCTTCTGCGTTCTCAAAATCCATAGTAGCGGTAGCTTCTTGTGCAGTATTGATAAGTGGTATTAAAAACACAGCAAGCATAAAAAACATAGTCATCTTAATAGTTCTCATAATATATAATTATTGGTTAATATTCTACTCAATTGGCATTTTACCACTAGGGGGAATACTATTACCGGCAATACATACTAGGGGAACTTACTTGCTTCGTTAAATGCTTAAACAATAAACATTCTTTTTGATACACAATATCTTAATATTAAGAAAGTTAGTGATTATTTTAATAAGTATATCTTTTTTAAAGATGAAAATGCTTAAGAAATTCTATTGCAGTACAAAGGAGTTAGAAGAAAAAATAGTATTAAGTACTGAGTACAAAGTATTAAGTAAAGAGTAATTAGTTGGTTTTTCTGCTTATACATTAACTTCTAGTTTACGAGTCACTACTCCTTTTCCACCAGCCATGAGTCCGGTAATTTTTTCATTTTCCAGTTGCAATTGCACTTCAATCGCGCTTGATGATGGCGGACTCAAGTATTTGCCTTGCTGTATTTGAAAAATCATTTTCTTGATCTGCAAGACATCATACAAATAACTTGCTAGCGGACCTGCAGCCATACCTGTACCTGCTTCTTCTAAAATACCATAGCGTGGCGCGAACATTCTTGTTGTCGCATCTATTTCATGTGCCAAAGCATCTGTAGTGAACACGTAATATCCTATTAAATCATATGCTTCACTGATTTTTTCTATGGCATCAAAATGTGGTGTAATATCTTCTAGCGTTTTTACATCTTTCACAGGAATCAATAAAAAAGAATTTCCGGTATTAATTACTTGAATTGGTGCGTTTGGCAGCAAATCTGCTTTTGTTAGTCCTAATGAATTTAAAATGTCGTTTTCTCGTTCAACTGGGTCTATATATGTTGGTGACAATTGCTCCATAAATGCCAAAGCGCCCTGTATTTCTATTTTTCTGTTACCGTCAATAGTTTCTTTTGATGATGTGTTACCCTTTAATTTTCCCAACTGTTTTAAGTACGAGAATGCTGCTATGGTAGCATGCCCACAATGGGCTATCTGCTTGGTGGGTGTATAGAAATCGAGCTTAAAATCTGCCGTGTTTGATCTAGAAATAAAAGCGGTTTCAGAGAGCCCCACTTTTTTGGCAACATGTAATTTCTCGTTATGCGAGAGTGCATCTGCATCTAAAACTACACCTGCTGGGTTACCGCCCTTATCATTTTCTGTAAAGGCATTTAGTATTTGTACGGTTACTTTTTTAATTCGCTCATCTCAACTTTTTTAGGTTATACCAGGTAGACGGCGAACTCTAAAAAAAGACGTAACTATTCTTCATTATTTTCAAAATCGAGCAATTTCCCTGTTTGGTCAGCTATTACATTGGGGCAAGAAAGCAGTTGTACCTTTAATATTTCCCTAGCTTTTTGAACTCTAGATTTTGTACCAGAATACGAGATGTTCAAATGTTGGGCAAGCTCTTTTTGCGAGTATTCTTGAAAGGTGGTCAATACAATGGCTTCTTTATGTTGCGCTGATAACACCCCTATTTTCTGATTAATGCAATTGGTGAGCTTGGCATAGTCAAAATCACCCGATTGTTCTTCTGCCAGCTCTATACCTTCAATACTCGAAGTGGTTTTACTCTGTTTTCTAAAATGATCTATGATGGTGTTTCTAGTAATTTGATACACCCAAGAAGTCAGTTTAGAGGTATGTTGCAGCTGATGGATTTTGGTCTGTATTTTTAAGAACACTTCTTGATGAATGTCTTTTGACACTTGCTCATCTTTAATCTTGCCCAAAATGAAATGATACAATTCTTCATTGAGGTCTTTCCAAATGGTATTGATTTCATTTTGTATCAATGGCAAACGATTTGTTTTTTGGATGAACTGGCTGTAAGTTAACGTTTTACCAGTAGAGTACCGTTGTGTGTTAAGTGAAAAATAGTATGAAGTAATTAGGGAGTTAGGAGTTAGGAGTTAGGAGTTAGGAGTTAGGAGTTAGGAGTTAGGAGTTAGGAGTTAGGAGAAAAAATAGTATTAAGTACTGAGTAAAAAGTATTAAGTAAATTATTTTTAAAATTACATCTAAGTACTTCGTACTTAATACTTAATACTTCATACTTCATATTTCATATTTCATACTTATTACTATAAACTAAACCACTACCTATATTCTGGGTTTTCGAACTCCCACCGTTTGCCATCATCCCATTCGGTACGGCTATTCCCGTAGTTGGGGTAACCGTTATTGTCTTTCATCATTCTAGCTAAATGCAACAGGTTGTAGGTCATAAAAGTGGTGTTTCTATTGGTAAAATCGCTGTCAAAACCTACAGGTTCTTTAAGGTCTTCGCCTTTCCATTTGGTATCGCCATAGCTTGGTCCTGGTCCTACTTTTCCGATCCATCCGCTATCTGCTTGTGGCGGTATAGAGTAGCCCACATGTTGCATGGAGTATAAAATACCCATAGCGCAGTGCTTTACACCATCTTCATTACCTGTTATTATACAACCACCTACTTTACCATAAAAAATATACTGCCCCTTATCATTGGTCTGGCTGCTCATGGCATACAGGCGTTCTATAAGTTTTTGGGCTTGAGATGATTTTTCGCCCAACCAAATTGGTGTGCCAATAATAGTGATGTCGGCATCTAAAATACGCTTGGCAATTTTTGGCCACTCATCAACATCCCAACCATGTTCTGTCATATCTGGATACACTCCACTGGCCACTTCATGATCTATAAACCGAACCTCATCAATTTTTACCTGCTCTTTGGCCATTATGGCTTTTGACACATCCATTAACTTTTGGGTGTGACTTTCTTGGGGCGATTTCTTTAGCGTACAATTAATATACATCACTTTTAAATCACTGAAATCTGTCTTTTTCATATCATTTTTATTAGAACTTTTAAGGTACTTGAACCTTTCTACAATAAAGTGATTTTGTCGATGGGTTATTAGTTCGTTTGAGATTTAAATTACCCTGTATACCAAATACCATTGGCTACAAGTGGTCATTTTTATAGCGAAAATCACTCTATGCATTTTTTCTAGTGACTATAGCGATACTTAATAACGTAAGATTTATGAAGAATTCGATGTTATTTTATGCATGACAAGATTCTCACCAGGCAATTTTAAGCTGATAATCTAAATTTTACATGCCCATATATTTTACTAACTGAATGATGCCCTACGGGTAGCGCAGAACTTTTTTAAACCTTAATATCTCTGATTATTAAAAGATGTACCTGTCCATTAAAAAATTAAAGAAGATTTTGATCATGAAATCTATATGTTAATTACTGTGGTAAAAAATGCACTGAACGAGGCACCTAACATCTGAACAAAACCTGAACATCTGGCATATACTTACAAAATCTGTACTAATTACTGGTCAAAACAAGCCTATAGTAAAATACGTTTACACCCCTGTCTACGGTACTTTCAAGCAATATTAACAATTAACGAACACTAAAAAACTAAAATTTTACAATTTCATAAAACAGAAATCGCCAATTGTTCAAAAATGTCTGATCAAAACAAATTAAAGATTAAAAAATCTAAAACGGTGTCTAGTTTTTATTGAGGGCGATTTTTATTACGTGAATTCATAATATGATAATTTCATGGCTGAATTTTTTACGATAATTAAATAATTAATCTATTTCAATGCCATATCAATATTGCTGTTGAAATACCAACTACCTAATTCATGATTATGAAAGGACAAAAACCAAAATTTATGAAAATGAGTGCCTTCATGCTCTTCTTATTCTTAGGAATAGGCTGGACATATGCACAAAAAACTGTTTCAGGTGTGGTAACAGACCAACAAAACACGCCATTGCCGGGCGTCTCAATAGTTGTTGAAGGATCTGGCAAAGGAGCCGTAACCGATTTTGACGGTAATTATACCATTAATACCAACGTAGGTGAAACATTAGTGTTCTCTTACCTAGGGTTTAAAAGTATAAAACAAGTGGTCTCTGCTAATACCAGTACCTTGAACCTAGCTTTAGAAGAAGATTCGCAACAACTTGAAGAGGTCGTTGTTGTGGGTTACGGTACACAAAAGAAGAAAGAAGTTACCGGTGCGGTTGCAAAAGTAGATTCTGACGAGCTTGTCAAAATACCTGTATCTGATATTGGAGCTGCCATTCAAGGTAAAGTTGCCGGTGTAAACATACAAGCGGCAAGTGGCCGACCTGGTGAAGCCGCGAACGTACAAATTCGTGGATTGGTTTCCTTGAACGGTGGAGAACCTTTATACGTAGTAGATAACATACCGCAAGAGAGCAATCCAAATCTTGCTCCTGAACAAATTGAGTCTATAGACATCTTAAAAGATGGTGCCTCTGCATCGGTATACGGTGTGCGTGGTGCCGGTGGTGTAATCTTGATTACAACCAAACGTGGTAAAAAAGGTAAAATGAAGGTAGACGTAAATATGTTTACAGGTATTCAAAACATTACCTCTGGTACACCATTATCTAACACAACCGATTTTCTTTACGTTACGGAGACCAGTGCAGAAGCTGGGGGCGATGAGCCACTAACTTTTTTAATAGATGGCAACGTATTGGATTGGGATACGAACTTTGTTGACGAGGTACAAAACGATAACGCCGTTGTGCGAAATTTCAATGTAAACCTATCTGGTGGTGCTGAAAATTTAACGTATAACTACAATACTACCTTTTACGAACAAGAAGGGGTTTTGATCAATTCTGGTTTTGATCGTTTAACAAACCGACTTACAGGGCAGTTTACCAAAGGGAAATTCAAAGCTTTTGCTTCCGCCAGTTTAACTACTGAAAATCGTGAGCAAGAACCTTGGAACATTTTCGGTTTTGCTATCGGTAATGTACCCCATAGTGCACCTTTTAGCGTATTTCAACCTAATGGGGAAAATACCGTTCAGTTAAGTGTACAAAACGAAATATTTTATGGCTTTCTAGCGCGCCAGTTAGATAATATTGACGAAAGGGAAAACAAGAGCA
>Ga0209295_1000734_pt1 | contig 13477 bp, 9 predicted proteins | sample Porto_5metaG_FD_187428 | JGI IMG/M metagenome (GOLD analysis project Ga0209295, IMG submission 187428) | Marine algal microbial communities from Porto, Portugal - Porto_5 metaG (SPAdes) (version 2) | ecosystem: Host-associated > Algae > Red algae > Unclassified | place: Portugal: Porto... | reverse complement strand
GAAATTAAATAAATTGTTCCAAAATGCGCCGTAATTTTTTCTTCTAAAGAATTCAAAAAATCGTTGCATAGCCATAGCTACGGAACTATTTTTTGTGTTTTTTAGAAGGAAAAAGAACAAGCATAATAGGGCAAGTTATTTATTTTCTTTCACTAAGTGAAACATATAAGAAAAAGAACAATTCAGACGGGTAGATTATTTTTTTCGTCTTCCCTTATCATAGATATAGAAAAATAGATGACATGTCACCTGTCTTTACTATTCAAGTTACCTCACCTATCATTGTTTCGAAATTAAAAAATGACAAAACTATACGAGCATTGGATACTGGTTATCATCCTATGCTATGGGGTTTTTAATGAAAAATTGCACAAAGAAAAGGTCATACACACGCGCGACCTTTTCCAAAACATTTCAACAAAAATAATCAATCAAACAATCCAGCAATTAAGCCTTTCACATCAACACCCCCAAATTTTCCTGAACTCATCATCAGCAAGTTGCTATTTTTCCAGCTAAGATGCTCTAAAAAATTCGTTAAATCTTCTTTTTGGGTAAAAACTTTCATATTCGGATGCCCAAAAGATGAAACGATGTCTTGGGTAGAAAGTTCGGGCAATCGCTTCATTTTTAGCGTATGTTCACTAAAATAAACGCAGGCAATGTCAGCAGCGTCCATTGTATTCCGATATTCTTTCAGAAAATCTTTGTTCAGGCTACTAAAGGTATGCAATTCCAAACAGCCCACCAAAGGACGCGCCGGATATTGCTCTTTCAAAGCGCGAACCGTAGCCTCCACCTTCGACGGCGCGTGGGCAAAATCCAGATAAGCGACATTCGTATCCGATTTGTATAGCAATTGAAGCCGCCGCGCTGCCCCTGCAAAATCACTGATGGCTTCGTAAAATTCAGCGTCATCAATACCCAATTCACCACACACCAAATGCGCCGATTCGAGGTTCTGCAAATTGTGTTTACCGAAAATTTGTAGGGGGAATTTTTTATTTTCTTTTATGATAAATGTTTGATTATCAACAACTTCATGCGTGGGCGTATCATAAGCCTGTGTACGAATGTGCGGATTCACGTCCGCGATTTTCCGCAGGTGTTCGTCATTTTTATACCAAAATAATACGCCATCTTTTTCGATGTCTTTAATGTATATTTCGAATTGCTCCACATAATTCTCGAAGGTTGGAAACACATTGATATGATCCCACGCAATGCCCGTAATGATGCTCAGATGGGGTTTATAAAAATGAATCTTGGGGCGTCTATCGAGCGGCGAAGCGAGGTATTCGTCGCCTTCCAATACGATAATCGGCGCATCAGACAGCCGCACCATCGTCTCAAAACCCTCCAATTGTGCGCCTACGAGATAGTCCGTATCGCGCCCCAATTTTTGAAGTACGTGCAGTATCATCGCCGTTGTGGTCGTTTTGCCGTGACTGCCGGCGACTACAATACGTCTAGATTGCTTCGATTGTTCGTATATATATTCGGGATAAGAATAAATTCGGATGCCGAGTTCGCGGGCGCGATGGAGTTCGGGATTGTCCTCACGGGCGTGCATACCTACGATAATCGCCTCCAAATCGTGCGTGATGCGTTTGGTATGCCAACCTTCTGCCGCTGGCAGCAAGCCGTATTTTGCCAAACGACTCCGTGCCGGGTCGTATATTTCATCATCCGAACCCGTAACCTGAAAGCCCTTGTGATGTAGTGCCAATGCGATATTGTGCATTGCACTACCGCCAATCGCAATGAGATGAATACGTTTTTTTTCGCCCAAATTGTCACCTTTTGTCGTGTTTTTCATTTAAGTACAAACGTACAAATATTTTAGACAAGAGACAAGAGGGCAGAGAGATAAGAGATGAGAGATGAGAGACGAGAGATATGAGAGGTGAGAGGTGAGAGGTGAGAGGCGAGAGACGAGATATGAGAGATATGAGAGGTGAGATATGAGAGGTGATATTTTTTTTTGCGAATATTACTTATGAATGTTTTACAGAGCATTTTAAATATATTGTAAATATAGTACTATGTAAAATTATGACAATTATACTTTTGGGGAAATTTCACGTCTCATTTCTCTCATCTCGCGTCTCTCATCTCTCACCTCTCGTTTTTTGATTTGTAAAAAGGGTTTAAAGCGTTACTTTTTTTATTTGTTTAAATACTGCAACTTACAAATGTGTAATTCGTTTATAGCATTATCATAATTAGTTTGACTTACTACTTAGATAGGTGGCATGAAAATAGGAACTACACAGGGATATAAATCATCAACATCTAATTAACTGGACTTTGAACATTGGGTAATTATGGAACTGGGTAATTAGGTAAATCGCTCATTATCAATAATTTACATTGATTTACATTTTATTTTAAATTAACTTTATTACAATTTTTATTATGCTGATAAATAGCAAATTATGCTTTCGTTAGCCTAATTACCTAATTTCTCAGTTACCTAATGCCCAAAGTCCAGTAATTAAGGGATGTAACGTTTATTGTTTTTTCATCCCTAAACTTCACATTATACTTAAACATAATTTTACATGGCTTCACTCAATCCGAAGATAGGTATACTGGGCAAGAGATTGGCGGCACACCTGCTTCGTCGGACTACATATAATGTCTCCAAGGCACGTATCAATGAGTACGCTGAAATGGAAGCCCGCGAAGCTGTCGATAAGCTGTTGCGACACCCGCTGATACTTACAGAACCAAGGGATATAGAAACCGGTAAACCCTGGCTGTACACCTATAAAGACAAATATTATGACTCACTCAATAGGGGTTCAGTCTTGTTGTGGTGGATGCAGGAGGCGATAAAAGACGAAACCATCAGTCATCGAATGGGCTTCTTTATGCACACTATTTTTACGACTTCATGGACGTTTAACTATTCGCGTAATGTATACGACCATCACGACCTACTTCGTCGATATGCCTTTAGGAGTTTTAAGGAAATGGCAAAGAGAGTGACCGTGGATAACCTTATGCTTCGCTATCTTGATAATCATTACAACACGAAATATAATCCAAATGAAAATTATGCTCGAGAGTTTTTGGAGTTATTTACGATAGGAAAAGGACCAGAGGGGAACGCCGATTTTTTTACAGAAAATGACGTAAAAGAAGCTGCTCGCTTATTGACAGGCTTTCAAGGCACAAGCAAAACAGCAACAGACCGCCTGACTTCCATTGATATGGAAACGGGTATACCACGAGGTTTTGCCCGACTTAATCGACATGATATTGAAGATAAGCAGTTTAGCGAAGCCTTTCAAAATACCATCATTACAGGGGCAACGGATGCGGACGATATGTTCCGCGAACTGGACGATTTTGTCGATATGGTCTTTAATCAGGACGAAGTGTCGCGTAATATTTGTCGAAAAATATATCGCTTTTTTGTGAGTAGAAATATTACGCAAGAAATCGAACAGGACATCATAGAACCCCTTGCTGAAGAGATGCGCGAGAATGATTATTCGCTTGAAGTCGTTTTACGTCGATTGTTGGAAAGCAAACATTTTTACGATGAAGATGATGCTGATTCGTCCAACGAAATCATTGGAACACTCGTCAAATCGCCCATAGAATTGATATTTCAAATGATTAATCATTTTAATGTAGAAATACCCGACGCGAGTACAGAAAGTGATTTTTATTACAAGTTTCTTTATCACGGCGTATTTAAGGATATGTTTTTTGATAGCGATTTTTATCTATTTAGTCCGCCCACTGTAGCAGGTTATCCGGGCTACTATCTTGCCCCCGCACGTGATAGAAATTGGTTTTCTTCCAATAGCATCGTCGGGCGATACAGCATTCCTTTCCAGCTTATAAAAGGAAGACTGAAATCCCGACAAGATCCGGATATAGGCATCACAAAATTGGATGTGCTGGAATATGTAAACAATCCCGAATACATCAATAATCCTGCAAATGCCTACAGCTTGGTATCCGAATTGGCAGAGTATATTTACTGCGAAATGCCAGACCAAGACCGACTCGATTATTTTGTACACGATATTTTATTGCAAGGAATAGCCATCGAAGATTGGACCTATGAATGGACGCTATACGCAACCACAGGCGATGATTCGGAGGTCAGAATCGGCTTAGAAAACCTGTTGGTCGCCATGCTCCACAGCCCCGAATATCAGTTAATGTAGTTGGACAGTGAAGAGTTGAAGAGTTAGTGAAAGAAAATAAATAACTTGCCCCATTATGCTTGTTCTTTTCCCTTCTAAAAAACACAAAAAATAGTTCCGTAGCTATGGCTATGCAACGATTTTTTGAATTCTTTAGAAGGTCGCACTGAAATATAGCCATTTTTTAATTAATTAAAATTATTTTGTAATTTATTTATTATTAAAAATGAATTATTTATAAATATTTTTTATTATAAAATAATTTAAAAATATCCTTATTTCAGTAGAACCTTAGAAGAAAAAATTACGGCGCATTATCGAACAATTTATTTAATTTCTTTCACTAACTCTCCAACTCTTCACTCTCCAACTCGCAACTCAATTCACATGAATAGAAGAGATTTTTTCAAAATAACAACGCCCCTTGCTGCAAGCTCTTTGCTACTACAAGGCGTACCCGTAAAGGCATTTGATACATCACATTTATTGCAGAATATCAACTGCGACGGCATAGAGGATCGAGTGGTGGTGCTGATTGAGTTGAATGGTGGCAATGATGGCTTCAATACCCTTGTGCAGATGGAGCAGTACGATGTCTATGCCAATCTACGCCCAAATTTGCGGATACCCGAAAACGCGGTCATTCCCTTGGACACAACGCTTAGCACACAAGACCAAGTCGGGCTGCATCCTGCGATGACCAATTTCAAAGCTTTATACGATGAGGGCAAAGCCAATATCGTGCGTGCGGTGTCATACAATACGCCTACGCTATCGCATTTTAAGGGCATGCACATCTGGTCGATGGGCGGCGATGGTACGGCAGAAAATTCCTATTCGACCGGATGGATGGGGCGTTATCTCGAATCGGTTTATCCTGATATAGAAAATATTCCGCAGCAACTACTACCCGACCCGCTCGGGATTCAGATAGGATTTGGCGTGCCTTCTACCGGCTTTTTGACGACTACTGATTATCCTATCAGCGTAAATATGAGTGGGCAAAATCCGGCGAATTATTATACCTTAGTTTCGGAAGTTGGCGGTGCGCCTCCGGCGAATATTCCGATGAGTGAGTATGGGCAAGAATTAGCTTATCTTGCTGAAATAGAGCGTAGTACGAATCGTTATTCGGTGCGTATCACTGAGATGTTTGACCAAGGGACAAATACGGTCGAATATCCGCAGCAAGCACTTGCCAATCAGCTCAAAACCGTTGCGCGACTACTAAGTGGCGGTAGCAAAACCAAGATATTTTTGGTCAGGTTGGGCGGCTTCGACACGCATTCTGCACAAGTGGCAGGGAGTGATTCTACAATAGGCGCACATGCCAATTTGTTGGGGCAATTATCCGATTCGGTGAAGGCTTTTATGGATGATTTGGCGGGCTTGGGCTTAGATGATAAAGTATTGGCAGTGACGATTTCGGAGTTTGGACGGCGAGCATCTCAAAACGGTAGTCTGGGGACAGACCACGGCTCTATTGCGCCGATGTTTATTTTTGGGACAGGGGTAGAACCGGGCATGGTCGGCACAAATCCTAATTTGAATAATATAGATAATAATCAACTCGTCGCGGAGCAACAACACGATTATCGACAAGTATTGACAACGGTTTTACAAGATTGGCTCGGCAGTAGCGACGACGTGGTGGAAGATGCGTTTTGGGGCGATTTTTTGACACAAAAACTACCAATTATTAATGAAAATCATCGCGTAGAACCTTCCTGCTACATTTCCGACCTGACGCCAACGGGCATGATAGTGGCTCTTGATAATGACAATAATATTAATGACGAAAATGACGCAGACATAAAGATATTTCCCAACCCCGCGAAAGATTTTTTTTATATAGAAATGAAAGCCGAAAAAATGAGCGAAGGCATGCTCTATATCTCTAATTCGCTCGGACAAGCCGTAAAAACACTCAAACTCGAACTCGAAATTGGACATAATAAAATCCCTATCAACATACGAAACATAAACGCAGGAATGTACACCGTTCAATTGGTGGAGGATGGTGTACCCTTATTCGCCAAACAACAAATGATTGTGGATTGATTTCGCTCATTCATGCTACTCAATCAAAATTTCTGTTTGGTTTTCTATCGAAAAAATACCTTGTCCGTTTTCGACATTGGTGTGTACGATGACGGGTTCGGCGAACGGATTGTTGTTGGCATCATAGTAATTTTCTAATGATTTAGAAAACAAGTATTTATCACGCGAAATACCGATAACTTCAATACGATGGTCGATATAAGTCGTGTCCTCTGCCCATACCAATAACTCTACTTCATAAGAATTACCTTGAAATAGATTGTCATTGAGCAATGATATTCCGTCTCTTCTCTGCTCCATGCCGGGTGTATAGCTTTCTGCCCAATTGGGTGACCAACCGTTATCTACGCTTCCTCAATATGCTCTAAATTCATAATAATTGTCACTCGCGGGAGTATCTTGGAATGTCACTCTAAGCCCATCTTTGAGGCTACCATCAATGCCCAGTCTGCTAAGTGGAAAGTAGCCTACGTTTATGATTTCGGGTGCGACGGGGATGCGCTGAATTGCCGAAATAGCTTCATAATCAGTAGTCTCGGCAGTGATTTTATAAGTTTTTCCCTCTGTGAGTGGCGCAGATAATTCTAGCAAATAATAGGAAGGATTGAAATTCTTTTCAAACTGTCCTACCAAGACATCATTTTCATATAATTTTATGGTGGCATCCGATACATTATCAGGGTCTTCATTGCTCAATATGGACAAACTTTTGGTGAGGTAAGCCGTAATTTTGGCATCACCTGCCTTATAAAATGAAGACAAAACAAGTTGGGGTTCGTGTTCGGGAATATCAATTTCTACTACTTGTTCGCAAGCCGTTGTTATTACGATTAAGAGATAAATGTAGGGTAAGTATTTCATAAAGTTTCTTTTGATTTTGGTTTTTTGATTGAATGAAACCAATGAGTGAATGTTTCTAATGGAGGAAAATATTAACGCATTTAAGCATTGTCGCATTATTTATTCATTCATTCAAAATTCACTCATTGATTTCACTCATTAATTCCTACTCAATCAAAATTTCTGTTTTATTTTCTATCGAAAAAATACCTTGTCCGTTTTCGACATTGGTGTGTACGGTGACGGGTTCGGCGAAGTACGGATTGCCATATGCGCTATCGTAGGCATATATAGACCTGGAGAAGAAGTACTTGTCGCGAGAAATAGAGTTGATTTCTAATTTTATATCCACTTGGGTAGTGTCTTCGGACAAAAACAATAATTCGACATTATAGAAGCTGTCTTCAAACAAATCGTCTTTGATAAGCGACACTCTATCTCCATGTTCTATGCCTGGTGTAAAACTTTCTGTCCATGTTCCTCTCCACGGCTCGTCTCCCCAACCACTGGAGTTTGAATTTTTGACAAAGACATCTAATTCAAAATAATTATCTTCATTGGGTATATCTTGTAAGCTTATAATAAGGGCATCCATAACATAGCCCTCCAGCCCGGGTCGACTCATGGGTTCGTAACTTACACTCAAAATGTCTAAGGCTTGAGGTAGTTGTTGTGTGGCTGATATAGTTTTATAACCTGTAGCTTCGGCGGTTATTTTATAGATGTTTCCAGTTTCCAAAGGGGCAGGAAGGTCGAGTGAATACAACTTTGTAATTGTATTAATTCCTGCTTGCTGATAGATGGGATAGCCCAATGAATCAAGACCCAAAAATGTGGAGTAATAGGTCGTGTCATTTTGCATATTCAAACCTCCTATTAACACATCATTTTCGTAAAAATTGACCGTGGCATCCAATACTTCTTTTGGGTTTTCGCTGCTACTGATAGAGAGGCTTTTGCTCAAACGTGCTGTAATCTTAGTGTCGCCTGCCTTGTAAAAGGAAGATAATACAAGCTGCGATTCATGCTCAGGAATATCAATATCGACTACTTGTTCGCAAGCGACTGTTGATAGTATAAATATTATAAAAATAAATGGAAAGTATTTCATGTTATAGTTGATTGGGTTAATCAGTTAATTAGGTAATTAGTGGATCAGGTATTCGTGAATATATTCCGCGCAGCGAAACCTCGAACCTAATTGAGGAAGACGAAAAAAATAAGCTACCCGTTTGAATTATTCTTTTCCTTATATGTTTCACTAAATTCTCCTTATCCCGAAAGCATTCGTGACGCGTCAAATTTAGCCAAACGTATAAAAAAATAACTGCTTCATTTGGGGTAGCTTATTTTCTTCGTCCTCCCTTGACTAATTACTCAATTGACCAATTAACTAATTTCAAAATTTAAAATTCAAATCCCCAGCTAAATGAAGGAATAATAGTGAAAATGCTAAGTTGTTTAAATGCTTGTCTTCCTACATATCCCTCTGTTTCGGGGTCGTCTGAGAGTACACTGGTGGAGTAAATGAAAAACGGATTTTTTCGATTATAAAGATTGTAAGCACCAATCGTAAATTTGCGTTTGTAGCGTTTTTTCTGTTTCTTAAAATCTATTCCAACATCAAATCGGTGATAAGAATCCACACGGAATGAATTTTTTCCAGAAGGGCGTTCTATGTGCGCAGTATAAGAGTATTCAGGACTATAGGGTATATAAATTTCTGATTTTGAGACTGGTAGCGTGATGGCATTGCCCGTGCCGTAGACCCACGTAGCAGAGGCGGAAATGCGGTCAGTAAAATCGTGAATGACGACGGCAGAAATATCGTGCCGTCGGTCGTATTTGAAGGGATAGACGCGCCCGCCATTGATGTTTTCAAATTGTCGATCATTCCATGCAAGCGTGTAACCGACCCAACCTGTTGTTTGTCCTTTCTTTTTTTGTACGAAAAATTCCAAACCGTAAGATTTACCTTCGCCCTGTTCGATTTTGTCTTGCCAATCTCCAAAATCAATAAAACTCGCGCCTTCTTTATACGAAATCAAGTTGGTCATTTTCTTATAATAACCCTCTACACTAAATTCAAATTTATTATTAAAAGTCTTGGCTACACCCAGTGCCGCTTGCCACGATTGCTCTGGCGCGACCCGCTCCGTAGAAGGCAACCAAAGATCGGTCGGCAGCCCGATTCCCTCATTGGTCAGCAGGTGAAGATACTGCGTCATGGTCGCATAGGAGGCTTTGATTGCCAAATCGCTGGGCAGTAAGTAGCGCAAGCCTACACGCGGTTGTAAGGATGTATAGGGCTCACCATTGACCACAAACGCAGAAGCATGTACACCTATATTTGCTTTGAAACTTTGACCTATCGTAATTTCATCTTCTACATAAACTGTATAATCCATTGAGGTCTCATTAGCAGAACCAACCAGCGTATCCAATGGATATCCTTGCTCTCCTTGTCCTGCTTGCTCCTTATAATTTAATGCGCCAGGCTTAAAAGTATGATGTGTTGCACTCCCTCCAAAACGAATATGATTAGAAGGGTTGGGCAGATAATCAAAATCTATTTTCGCACCCAAATCTTCGATGCCAGAAAAGTATTTTGCACCAGAAGTCGCATCGTAAACCACTTCGGTATCTAAAATACTTCTTTCGTTGTATTCTATATCAGTTGAGAGGTTGTAGCGACTGTATGTAGCGGTGATGTTACTGAACAATTTATTATTAAACAGGTGATTATATCGAAGTGCGGAGGTGATATTTCCCCAATTCAAACCTGATTTTAGCGTAAATTCGGACTCAGCTTCTCCATCATCAAAAAAATCAATTTTATCATTTACTTTGAGACTAAATCTATCGTCGCCTGCATAGATACTTGCATACAAGCGGTCTTTTTCGCTGAATTTGTGGTTGATTTTTGCATTTATATCATAAAAATAATAACCGCCGTTGAAGTTTCTATTTTCGTCCTTTGCAGAGGCAGCCGCAATGAAAGGTTTTGCCAACAAATCCAAATAAGTACGCCTTGCCGAAACGATAAACGAAGTATGGTCTTTCCAAATCGGACCTTCCAGCGTCAGGCGCGAAGAAATCAGCCCGATACTACCCGTTCCTTTAAATTCCTTCATGTTGCCCTCCTTCATATTTATTTCCAAAACAGACGACAAACGCCCCCCGAATCGCGCTGGATAACCGCCTTTGGTCAGCGTCACACTTTTGACCGCATCGGCATTAAAAACAGAGAAAAAACCGAAGAGGTGAGATACGTTGTAAACAGGTACGCCATCCAACAAAATCAAGTTTTGGTCGGGACTACCGCCGCGCACATACAAGCCACTCGTACCCTCACCACCCGACTGTACGCCAGGCAACAATTGCAGTGATTTGAGTATATCTACTTCGCCGAGTAGGGCAGGGAGTTTCTTGATTTGTTCGACAGGAACGGAGACTTGACTCATCTGTGCTTTTTGCTCCACACGGTCGTATTTGTCAGTGGTTACGACGACTTCCTCCAGGTCCGAACCTACGCCGAGCGCGAAATTCATCGCTATATCCTTATCGAGATACATCCTAAAATACTTCGTCTCGTAGCCCACATAAGATACCGCCAAATAGATAGAATCTTTGGGCAAAGTAAGGCTAAAAAAGCCGTAGAGATTGGCTGTCGTCCCTTTACCTTTTTCGGGGTCAAACACGTTGGCAGCAATGAGCTTTTCGCCCGTATTGGCATCCTCTACATAGCCGCTAATCGTGTACCGCTCTTGCTGCTGCGCTTCGGCGTTGCTACACCAAAGCCACGCAAATGCGAGTAGAAGATAATTGAATTGCTTCATAGTTAATATAATGATTAATGTATAATAATTGTGTACAATGATTAATGTATAATGTATAATGTATAATGATAGCGAAAAGCCATTTTAATAATACATAATATATTGTCTTTTAGACTTTCGGGTAGTTGAGGGAAGAGGAAGAAAATAATCTACCCCAAATGAAGAAGTTATTTTTTTTATATGTTTGGCTAAGTGAAAGAAATTAAATAAATTGTTCCATAATGCGCCGTAATTTTTTCTTCTAAAGAATTCAAAAAATCGTTGCATAGCCATAGCTACGGAACTATTTTTTGTGTTTTTTAGAAGGGAAAAGAACAAGCATAATGGGGCAAGTTATTTATTTTCTTTCACTTAGGAAGATTTAGTGAAACATATAAGAAAAAGAACAATTCAGACGGGTAGATTATTTTTTTCGTCTTCCCTTACTTGTCATACATTTTTAAAATGTCAGACGAGAGGTATTTTGTTTTTGTTTGAAAAAGCAGTCAATAACAAAAAATATTTTAATTTGTAATAACTTATTTTTCAGTAAAATAGCAGGCGACAGCGTTTTTGTATTTTATCGGAAATGAATATTTTACACAATGAAAATAAAATTATTTATGAATAAAAAAAATTAAACTCTTGACACGTGTTTTTTTATTATTTGTAAATTATTTAATTATTTGACTTTTAGTATCAAGGTTTTAATAAATGCAGGTTCTTGACGACTTTATTTTTTTCTTTTTCAAGGCATGAAAACCGCGCATAGCCAAGCTATACAAGGATTTTCATAACGCAGAAAAAGGGAAAAAGAAAAAGTCAAAATCTGCATTTATTGAAACCCTGTTCCTGATACTTAAAATGTTCTCGCCTGACATTTTAAAAATATCCGTCGAGTAGGCTTCCCGAAAAGATATGGGTATCAATAGATTTAAAAATGTCTAATGACTCAAGTTTATCCTTCAATTTAAAAATCATATTACAAAAATGACTTTTCGTTCGCCCTACGTATAATGATTAGTTTTCGCATAGCGAAAATATAATATCCGTCTATCGTCCGCCGTCCGCCGTTCGCGGTCCACCGTCCACCGTCTGCCTATAAAACATTTCAACACTCATCCCAATAAAACTCCCCAATGCCGCCCCTGCGATTACGTCCAAAGGATAATGCACGCCCACATATATCTGCCCGTAAGCAATTGACGCCGCCCATCCGAGCAAAGCCCACGTTATCCATTTTTTTCCCAAAAAACCCAATGCCAAAGACAAAAATACCGCAATTGCAAAATGATTGGTGGCGTGCGAAGACGTAAAACTATATCCGCCGCCGCATTTGACCAATTCGCGTACCTCAAAGGGCAGAGTAGTGTCATTGCAAGGACGTACTCTCTCAACAAGTGGTTTGACGATTTTGCTGCTGGCAAAATCCGCGACACCCACCGTAGCCACCGCAAATAAAATGATGACCAAACCACGTTTCCTGAAATTAATCAATAAAAAAGAAACGATAAATATATATAATGGTATCCAAACGTATTTACTTCGCCAATAGGGGATTATGGCATCAAATAAAGCGTTGTACCATTCTCCGTTGAGCAAATGAAAAAGCCATTCATCATACATGCATTAGTGTTGTTGGGTTGATGAATTGAGGAGTCGTTGAATTGTTGAATTGTTGAACATTTTTCTCGACAATTCGTCAACTCAACAACTCGTAAGAATAAGCCTCGGCGATTGTTGTTGATCAAACTCGTTGAGTTGATAGTCTCCGAAAATTTTATTTACACTTAACCCAGCTTTGGTGAATAGGCTCGTCAATTCATCACGGGAAAAGGCACGGACTTTTTCCTGATGTTGATGTTGTTTGCCTTCGGCTTCATAAGATATGGTTTTAACTATATACCCATTGGTAATATTGCGTGTAATATAAAATTTAACATTTGACAAAACCTTTGTTTCTTCAGGAACGAGATTGGCGGCTACGTGATGTACATTGAGGAAATCCATGACAAATATACCATTGGTTTTCAGTGATTTAGCAACACCTTTTAAAACTTTTAAATCATCTTTATCATTGTCAAAATATCCAAAACTTGTAAAAAGATTGAGTATATAATCAAAATAATTTATTCGAAAATCATCGCGCATATCATGTTGAAAAAACGATAAGTGTGTATGTTCAGATGCACGGGCTGCCGTGATGCTTTGCATCGATAAATCTGTCCCCGTTACATCGAAGCCCTTCTTGGCAAGGTAAATTGAGTGTCGCCCCTTGCCGCATGCCAAATCCCAAATTGTAGCGTGTGGCGGCACCTCCAAATGTGCCACCAAATTGTCCATAAACATCTGTGCTTCAGCGTAGTCGCGGTGCTGATACAAGATGTGATAGTATTTGGAATCAAACCATTCTGCAAACCATTTATTTTCCATCGTTTTACTATTTTATTACCGTATTATTATATTGAAACCCTGTTCCTTGTTCTTTACTTCGAAAAAAAGTAATCACAATAATAGTAAAACAATATAACAATACAACAATGTGGCAATAAAACAATATGATAATACTGAAAAAAAACTTTGCGATTT
>Ga0209295_1000727_pt1 | contig 13511 bp, 12 predicted proteins | sample Porto_5metaG_FD_187428 | JGI IMG/M metagenome (GOLD analysis project Ga0209295, IMG submission 187428) | Marine algal microbial communities from Porto, Portugal - Porto_5 metaG (SPAdes) (version 2) | ecosystem: Host-associated > Algae > Red algae > Unclassified | place: Portugal: Porto... | reverse complement strand
TTTTTAGAAGGGAAAAGAACAAGCATAATGGGGCAAGTTATTTATTTTCTTTCACTAAGGAAGATTTAGTGAAACATATAAGAAAAAGAACAATTCAGACGGGTAGATTATTTTTTTCGTCTTCCCTAAAACAAAAAAGATATGGCTACACCCATCTGGCACAGCGACTTCCAGCTCGACACCCTCAATAATATTTCTCAAAACTCCTGCTCTCAACACATGGGCATTCAATTCACTGAATATGGCGATGACTACCTCGTAGCTACCATGCCTGTGAATGAAAAAACGGTACAGCCAATGCGGATTCTACATGGCGGTGCATCGGTAGTATTGGCAGAGACGGTGGGGAGTGTGGCATCTACTTTGTGCGTAGATATGAACACGAAAACCGCAGTCGGCGTGTCGATTAATGCGAGCCACTTACGCCCGGCAAGCGAGGGCAGCACGGTGACGGCTACCTGTACGCCCATCCGAATCGGACGCACACTACACGTATGGGAAATCAAAATTCGCGACGAAAAAGATAGGATGACTTGTATTTGTCGCTTGACGATGGCGGTGGTAGACTTGAAACGAGAGAGGTGAGACGAGAGAAATGAGATGCGAGAAATGAGACGCGAGATGCAAGAAATGAGACGAAAGACGTGATGAAATTCAGACATGAGATGAGAGGCATGAGCTGTTTTTTCGTCTTCCGTTACTGCTGGCAAAAAAGTTAGGACTTGGCGTCGAAATTTCTCTATCGCCTATTTTTCTTGTCTTGTGTCTCTCATCTCACGTCTCCTCATGGGCATCCCGTCTATGATGGCGAATAGCTTTTCGCAAGTGAGTAGGTCGCTTTGAGTGAGTTTTATGCCACCGTCCAATCCGATTAAAACAACTTCAAAGGACGCATCGTCCGATTTGTATTTTTGATATAATTTATTGGAAACAATCCATTCATTTTCCGGGCTTAATCCACGTTGAAATTGATTGGCTTGGACTTGATAGACGACCAGTTTTCGTTCTTTCATTCCCTCGGAATGGGTACGAAATTCGGTGAGTTGAGTTTGTAATTCGGCTGGTGCAGCATCATTTACAAGCACTAAAATGATACGATTTTTCCATTGGTGCGCCGAGAGATTTTGTGCATTGGCATTGACCATAAAAAAGCAAAATATAGCGAAGGAAGTGAGTTTTTTCATAATATGAAAATAATTGAAAATAGAGCAGGGAATAAAGTCTAATAGATAAAAAATCTGTTAACATCCATTTCATCCGTTCAATCCGTGTCCTATTTCGAGAGAAGTATTTTTTATAACCAACTCGGTCCTTCCATTACCTTTTCAATGAATCGCGGAAGTAGTTCTACATTCATCAATACCGTGAAAAAGAAGCCCCAAACTGCGCCGGTAAAATGCGCCATGTGACCGATATTATCCGTCCCTTTCTTGTCCATATACCACGAATAATAAAGGTAGCCCAGCCCCGCAAGTATCTGTGGAATCGCAATAATTCCGTACAAATACAGGTTTTGCCACGGCTCAAATAGTATGACAGCAAACACGATTGCCGACACACCACCCGACGCGCCCAAAGCAGCATAATGTGGTGCGTTCTGATACTGAAAATAACTCGGAATAGACGACACGATGATACCGCCAAAGTACAAACCCATATATTTAAGCGTACTAAATTCGCCCAGAAAATTGGGGTATAAATAGTTTTCCACGGCATTACCAAACGACCATAGTACAAACATATTGACGCCCAAATGCCACCAATCGGCATGGATAAAACCCGATGTCAGGAAGCGATACCATTGGTTCTTTTCCTTGATGGTGACGGGGTGAAAAATGACTTGAGATTTGCCCTCGCGATTTTGCATGAGTAGGTAAGAAACCACGCAAGTAAGGGCTATAATGAGGTTGGTGATGGTCAGAAATTCTGTATTCATAATACGAGTGTGAGAGTGTGAGAGTGTGAGAGTACAGAGTGTGAGAGTATAGAGGAATTTTGCACGGCAAAATGAAACGCTCTACTCTTACACTCTCAAACTCTTTACTCCTCAATGATGATATGGTTCGTTTTTCAAAATCGTCATGGCGCGATAGAGTTGTTCGGTAAAGAACACACGTACCATTTGATGTGAAAACGTCATTTTTGATAAAGAAAATTTTGTATTGGCGCGGTCGTATACTTTCTTCGAAAAACCGTAGGCGCCGCCAACCAAAAATATAGCTTTTTTTTGAGGTTGTTGCAATAATCTTTCCATGAAAACGGCAAATTCGGGCGAAGTATACTGTTTGCCCTTATCGTCGAGTAGAATCAGGTAGTTGTCCGTATTCAGTCGTTTCAAAATCTCTTCACCTTCCTTCGTTTTAATTTGCTCTACCGACAAACCTTTCGTCTTTTTTAAGCCAGGAATAATCACCATTTCAAAAGGTAAATAATGTTTCAATCGCTTAGCATACATAGCTGTACCTTCTTCCACAAAATCCTGTGCGGTTTTTCCGATTAACCAAAATTCTACCTTCATAGTAATGCGATAATGAAAATGAGTGAATAATGAAGGTTGATATTCACTCATTCACTGTATATTGAGGAATTAGGAAATACGAAAAAAATAATCTACCCGTCTGAATTGTTCTTTTTCTTATATGTTTCACTAAATTCTCCTTAGTGAAAGAAAATAAATAACTTGCCCCATTATGCTTGTTCTTTTCCCTTCTAAAAAACACAAAAAATAGTTCCGTAGCTATGGCTATGCAACGATTTTTTGAATTCTTTAGAAGAAAAAATTACGGCGCATTATGGAACAATTTATTTAATTTCTTTCACTTGCGTAGCTCGGCTATGCGCGTCAAATTTAGCCAAACATGTAAAAAAAATAACGGCTTCATTTGGGGTAGATTATTTTCTTCCTCTTCCCTTAGGCGAAATTCTCGTATCAATGATTTACATTAATTTATACTTTATTTTAAATAATAATAATATTAAAATATTCATTACGCCAACAAACAGGAAGTTACACTGCGTTAGCCTGATTACCTAATTTCCAAAGCCCATTAAGTACTAATAAATAATGATTTTCTGCGAATGATTTTCGAATGTCAAAAAATACACACCCGTCGGAAGTTCTGATACATCCAATGTTTCATTATTTGTCAAAAGTGTGCCTATAAATACGATTTCACCCAATATAGAAACCAACTCAAAGTTAACTTTTTCCGAAGTATTTCGCTCAATATTAAGTTGCGAATGAGTAGGATTAGGGTAAATTAATGTATTTGTAATCGACTGACTTTCTTCAACATCGGTAATTATTGCGCCATTTATATCGTATTTAGAGAAAAAATTCCAAATTTCCTGCGAGGCATTGATATCGCGATTCGTAACGCCAATGTCGATGACCGCATTGGGCCAAGTGTGTCCGCCACCTTCTATTTTGAAAAGCTCGACATTTACGCCTTCATCGCCGTCGCTATATACGAAATGTTGGGCAGTAGAACCGTCATTGGTGTTCGTATTGGGTACATCAATGACCGAAGGAGGACTACAATTATTATGGTTGACCCAGAAGGCGACCACATCGTCGATAGAAGTAGTGAAGCCCGTTCCGCCATCATAAGGTACGACCTCATCTTGCGTACCGTGAATCTCCAAAACAGGCACGGGGCGTTGCGGATTACAGTTGTTAAATGTCAATGAAGACATCGAACCCGTGACCGAAGCAATCGCCGCAATACGGTCGCTCAAGTTGCAAGCCAAATGGTAGCTGATAAACCCACCGTTGGACATTCCTGTGCTATACACGCGCTTTGGATTGATATTGTATTCGGCTAATAATGAGTTGATTAGCGCAGAGGTAAAGCCCACATCATCAACCGAACTGCCGCCCCAACCTACGTTGAAATGTTTTGTCCCCGTAGCATCTTCTGTGCCTTCAGGATATACTGTGATGAAGCCTTCCGCCTCGGCTACTGCATTGAAATTGGTATAAAGCACCTGCTGAGCGGCATTGCTACCGTAGCCGTGAAAATTAAAGACCAAAGGTATAGCAGATTGGGCAGAATAACTCGCCGGAATGTAGAGAATATAAGCCCTTTCAAGACCATCATGCGCGATAGTGGCGTTGATAGTTTGCTGCGCATAGCCGATAATAGGGCAGCACAAAAGGAGTAAGTAGATGATTTTTTTCATATAAATTTTTATTATGTTATTTTAAATTTGTGTGCTTCTTTTTTGAAGTTGAAGTTGAGGTTGAAAATTTAAGAAAAAAGGGTTAGTTTCATAAAAATGAAAGCTAACCCCGAAACCCTATGACAATAGGTGTCAATTGTCGAACACAAGATACATAAAATCGTTTGTAAATGCGAACTATTTTGTGTCATACATAGATATTTCAGGTAGGCTTTAACAGAACTTTAAGGGTATTAAGTTTAAGTTCAAGATTAAGTCTAAGTTTAAGTTCGTATTTCGGCGAAGCCGAAACTCCCTTTTTAAGCTTAAAGGTTCTTTGATAAGTTCCGTGATTGCTCGTTTCTCGCGTAAGGGATAGGAGGTGTTGTTTGAACGTAACGTAGCGATAGCGGAGTGGAGAGAGTGCCGGATAGCCCGACCCCCGACTGATAAGGAGGGGGATACGCCCAAATTATTATTTATCCCTTAAACTTTCACTTACGTAGCTCGGCTATGCGCGTCAAATTTAGCCAAACATATAAAAAAAATAACTTCTTCATTTGAGGTAGATTATTTTCTTCCTCTTCCCTTACTTAAACTTAATCTTATTGTGCAATGCCCCGTTCTTTTTTTACCATTTCGTAGGCTTCGAGAAGTTTTTGAAACTTGACTTGGGCGGCTTTTTGCACATCTTCGCCGAGTGTGCTGACGCGGTCGGGATGAAACTTTTTAGCCATGCGGCGATAGGCTTTTTTGACTTCTTCGTCGCTGGCTTTGGAGTCCACTTCGAGGATGGTATAATAGGTGTTCATATCCACACTCGCTATCGCAGTGCTACCGATAAACATGGCATGTATGGATTTGTAATCTTTATTGCTGATGCCTAAGTGACTGGAAATCAATTGTATTACATTGGTTTCTTTTGGACTAATATCGCCATCGGCTTCTGCTATCGCAAACATAAAATGCACTAATTGAAGGCGTATTGCGTGCGATTTTATTTTTTTGATTTGTAATGCTATTTTTCGCACCGAAAATTCTTTTTCAAGAATGGTATTCAAAAAATCCATACGGGATTCGATATTTTTTTTACCGAAATTCTGAATGAAGAAATTCCTTATGTACTTGACCTCTTCAGGCCTGACGGGATGTTCTGCTCGTACCACTTCAGCCGCCAAAATAAGCAAACACAGTTCAAATTCATTGCGTTGTACGGCATCGCTATGAATGACACTATCTGCATGGTCTTTTGTGTAGTTTTGTACATACATAAAACCATCAACCACCGTACCCACCGCCGAGTCGAAAATAGAGCCTATCGGACCTTCTTTAGCACGTCCGACACCCTCTTTTAACCATTGTTCAAATTTTGATACATCCATTGTTTTATGATAGACGGTGGACGGTAAACGGTAGACGAGATTGGTAAGCAAGTGCTTACCGTGAGCCGTCAGTCGTCTATCGTAAACCGTAATGTTATGCGAATTTAGGAAAAATGTTTGAACACATTTATATCAAAGCTGTTTTATCGTGAATTATACTCAAATTTCGCATAGCGAAACGAAAAAACTAATTAAAAACTGATGTTACGCAAAATGCTTCATTTAGAAGTTCAACAATGCTTTTTACAAACATTGTCCGCAGTCTTCAGTCCGCCGATGCCGATAGCTATACGGCATCAGTCGTGAAATACACTCGCATATAACTGCGGTCTGCGGACTGATAGACTGCGGACACGTTACTGCGTAACGTCAGTCAACCAATCCACCAAGCACTAAACTATGTATAGAGATTCCTATGATAGAGAAACAGAGCAATTCTTCAGGCTACATCCTTACAAGATATTTATGTATCTATTATTAGGGAGTTTGTGTGCTTTATTTTTTGGAGTGAGTGCTGCGTATTTGTATCAAGTCGTTAATAACGAGATAGATACGATTACGCCGCCGACACTGTTTCTGCTCAATTCGTTGATACTTTTGGGGGCGAGTTGGTTCATCATTCAAGCCAATAAAGCCTATAAAAACGACAACACAAAAGCCTACACAGGCTCACTCATAGTGACACTTTTACTGACCATCGTATTCATGATAGCACAGACCGCCGGATGGGTATATATGTTCAATAGCGGCATGTTGGCAAGGAGTAATCCGTCAACGGGCTACCTGTATGTGATTTCGAGTTTGCACTTTATACACGTCATTGGAGGTATTCCTTTTCTCGCGCTTTTCATTCATGCCGCACACAAACGCATGAAAGAACCTGTCAGCGTCCTCGTTTATTTTTCTGACCCCGAAAAACGGCTGAAATTGACACTTTTAACGACGTACTGGCATTTTTTAGATGCACTTTGGATTTATTTGGTGGCGTTTTTTATGCTGATGAAGGTGGTGAAGATGATGTTGTGATTCGTTAATTCGTGTATATTTGCCATATCTCCGTTTTTTGCTTACCTTTAACTACAAATTACACTTAATTAATGGAATTTACAATAAAAAATTTTGGACCTATTTCGGAGGCGGTTATTGACCTGAGTAAGGATTTAATTATCATTACCGGAGAAAATAATAGTGGGAAGACTTTTGCAGCGAATTTGATTTATAGTTTGTTTAATCAGGAATATACTAATGTAGATACTGAGTTACCAAAACTCAATAGGTCACATCCCCCAAACGGTAGAGATACGGTAGATGAAGATACGCTAATTGTTGAGGTAAGCATAACGGAATATTTTGAGTTGAATGCAGATAAATTTAAAGAGCAAATTTTAGAAACACTCAAAAAAAATGTAGCGAAAGATTTTTCTATTGGCGAACACCAAATTGAAGAGGCTATGTTTATCTTAAAGGTTAGTGATTATTTTAGAAATTTGACTAATAAGCTGTGGTTAAGTTCAAAGCATTTTGAGGGTAATATTGTTGATGGAGAAGAGCCGATTTATGTAAGAAAAAAAGGTAATAGTATTGTCGTCTTTGATATAGAGTTAGTATTCAAGAATTTAGACTTCCTAGAGGATTATATGCGAAGTGTGTTGTCAGATATTTCTTTTCAAATACTATTCAACAACACATTCATCATTCCCGCTGAAAGACAAGGCATAAATCTATTCACAAGAGATTTAACATTATACAAAACAAAAATTTACGATATATTAACCCAGTTAAATATTGACAAGTCAACTAAATTACTCGGAAAATTACAAGAAAACGTAGGCAGATACTCAAAACCCGTCACCGACCACATAGATTTTATCGCCGGACTTTCTTCTACTAATGGACACAAAACAGCGTTTTATGACTTAGTAATTGACTTTGAAAAAGAAGCCATAGACGGTCACATCGCAGTTTCAGAACAGGGCGAAATAAAATTCATGACAGAAGGCTTGGAACTTGGCACCAATTCTATGTCATCCACCGTCAAATCACTATCCTCGCTAATGTATTATTTGAAATACAAAGCCAAAAAAGGCGATTTCATTCTCATAGACGAACCCGAATTAAACCTACATCAAGACAACCAAGTAAAATTAGCCAAATTCCTCGCAAAACTGACCAATATGGGCATCAAAATATTAATCAGCACACATAGCGATTATATGATTCGGGTGTTTAATGATTTGATAATGTTAAATCATATTCAAACCAGAGATAAATCACAAGCAAGCGAATTGGCAAAATACAACGGCTACCAAGCTGACGAAGTATTAGACCATAAAAACATGGCGGTTTATTTATTTCGTAAAAAGAAGAAAGTCAGTGCAGTGCATATTGATGAAACGGGCTTTGAGATTTCTACGATTGATGAAGTTATTGACCATATTAATAGAACTTCCAACGAAATTTACGCCGAATTATAACAAATGAAACTTATTCAACTCTTTGACGAAGTACTTGATAGTAGTTTTAAAGTACAACCGGATAGCAATGGGATTTACTATTTGAAAGAATCCTCTATTCAAGATTATCCCGATACTAAATTGAAAAAAGAAGGTAAGGCGTTTGTATATAAATTTGATGTGAATGGTAGAATATTCCCTTTTTTCGACCACAGGAAACCATTCATCAACAAATCAAGTGATTACATTATTTTCAATCAGAAAGAAAATGCCCTATTTGTGTTTGTCATTGAACTCAAATCAAAAAGTATTAAAAAAGCCTACCAACAACTGTTTGCCTCCGAAAAATTCGTGGATTTTATTTATTCAATGGCAGAGGCATACCGTAGAATCAACAACATACCAATCGAAGGAAGTGATGACATAGCCATTCGGCATATTATATTGTCTTTTAAAAATCGACCAAGACCTAAAACCAACGTGAAAGGAGACAATAAATATGATACACATCCAAATTTCGACTATAAATACATACGCAAAAAAGTAGGAATTGACTTATTTTTAGAAAATCTTTACACTTAAATTCTTTACTTCATTGCTTTTTTCCAACATGCCGCTTATCTTCGCTAAAATTTTTTGAATACATAATTTATAGTAATGATAGCAGAAAAAGAACGCCTATCCCAACGCATCCTCAACATGCAGGAATCGGCGACCATCAAAATGTCCGCTATGGCGCGTGAATTACGTGGAGAGGGGCATGATGTGATTAGTTTGAGTCTCGGCGAACCGGATTTTGATACGCCCGAACACATCAAAGAAGCCGCGAAAAAAGCATTGGACGACGGCTATACAAAATACACGCCCGTACCGGGTTTATTGGAGTTGCGCGAGGCGGTTTGTGCCAAGTTTGCACGAGATAATGACCTGCATTTCAAGCCCTCGCAAATCGTGGTGTCGAATGGCGCCAAACAGTCCGTAGCGAACCTTTCATTGGTCTTACTCGATGAAGGTGATGAGGTTTTGGTACTTGCGCCATTTTGGGTGTCGTACTACGAAATTATCAAGTTGGGCAGTGGAACTCCGGTGGTACTAAAGGCTGGAATTGAGTCGGATTTTAAGGTATCTCCGGCGCAAATCGAAGCGGCAATTACCGACAAAACGAAGATGCTGATTTTCTCTTCGCCTTGCAATCCAACGGGTTCTGTTTATACGCACGATGAGTTGAAAGCTATTGCGGATGTGATTGCGAAGCATCCTGAAATTATCATCGTTTCGGACGAAATTTACGAATACATCAACTTTACGGATACCCACGTAAGCATAGGCGCGTTCGACAATGTGCGCGAGCAAACAGTTACGATAAATGGCTTTTCAAAAGGCTTTGCGATGACGGGCTGGCGACTCGGTTATATTGGTGCGCCGCAATGGATAGCGAGTGCCTGTGCCAAGATGCAAGGACAGTTTACAAGTGGTGCTACGGCATTCGGGCAAATGGCTGGCGCACATGCACTTACGAGCGACATGTCGCCTACGCACACCATGCGCGATGCCTTCCGCAAACGCCGCGATATGTGTATCGAATTGCTCCGCGCAATACCCGGATTTAAGGTCAACGATCCACAAGGTGCGTTTTATATTTTCCCGGATATTAGCCATTATTTCGGCACTTCTGACGGAACAACTGAAGTGAAAAATGCTAACGATTTTTCGGAATACCTCTTGCAAAATGCACACGTAGCCATCGTCACGGGCAGTGCTTTTGGGGCGGATAATTGTTTCCGTTTGTCCTATGCGGCTTCGGAGAAACAATTGCGCGAAGCGATTCGTAGAATTGGCGCAGCAGTGGCGAAATTAAAGTAACACAGGCTTCCAGCCTGCACGCTTGCAAATGCACTTTAGTGTGGGCTGGAAGTTTGTCTTACGACTTGCTAATGTGCAAATTAGAAGTCTGCCTTACTATCGTGCAGGCTGGAAGCCTGTGTTACTATGAAAACCAAGTACCCATATTCCCTCCTAACAGTCCTCGGACTCATTCTGCTCATGTTGACGGTGCGGCTGCTTGTGCCGCGTTGGGATACGCTCAATGTCAAGGCGGTATTGACTTGGGATGTCTTAGGTTATTATTTGTATTTGCCGTCTTATTTTATTTATGATGATATATTCAAATTCGAGTTTATGCCCGAAATTTTGGACATTTATCATCCTACCAATGTCTTCTATCAAGCCTATCCTGCGGGGAATGGAAATCTGGTCATAAAATACCCGATTGGCGTGAGTATTTTGTACGCGCCTTTCTTCTTTTTGGGACATATTTACGCCAAAATCGCGGGCTATCCTGCCGACGGTTTTTCTGCGCCGTACCAATTTGCGATAGGACTGAGTGCGGTGTTTTATTCCGCAATTGCTTTGTGGGTCTTACGAGGGGTTTTACTGCGTTATTTCTCCGATAAAGTCGTAGCACTTACTTTCGCGATTGGTCTCTTAGGACTCAACTACATGCAGTACGTTTTCATTGATGGAGCGATGACGCACGGCTACCTGTTTTTCATGTATGCTTGGTTGTTACATTTCACCATCAAATGGCACGAAACACCGCGAAAACGCTACGCGATTACACTTGGATTGATTATCGGATTGAGTACGATTATTCGTCCGACGGATATTATTTGTTGTCTCATTCCGCTACTGTGGGGTGTGACTTCGCGAGCAGATATTCACGCGAAAGCGCAACTCGTATGGAAATATCGTTTGCATTTTATCTTACTGATTATCACTGCTTTTATAGCGACTACGCCAATACTTATTTACTGGAAAACGATAACAGGGAATTGGTTATTTTATTCGTATGACGACCAAGGGTTTAGTTGGTTCGACCCGTATTTTCGCGTCTTATTTGGTTTTGAAAAAGGATGGTTCGTGTATACGCCTTTGGCTTATCTTTTTGTGTTTGGTTTTTATTATCTATACCAACATTATCGCACGATTTTTTGGGCGACATTTGTGTATTTTATCCTTAATACTTACATCGTAATTTCTTGGGATGTGTGGTGGTATGGTGGGAGTTATAGTTGTCGTGCATTGGTACAATCTTATGCGGTATTATTCTTGTCACTCGCTGCGTTTTTGACACATTTTTTCAAAGGAAAACAATGGAACAAATGGGTTTTTGGTATAGTGCTGATTCCGCTTATTGCATTAAATTTATTTCAAATATGGCAATACAACGAAAATATCATTCAATCGGAAGGCATCAAGAAGGCGTATTATAAGCGAATTTTCGGAAAAACATCTGTCTCGCGTTACGATTTATCTTTTCTGGATAATAAAGATTACATCAAAGATGAAAGCAAATACGAGAAGCGTTTGTTAGGCAAACATGACTTTGAATCGGACACGCTGAATGTGGTCAATAAAGAATTTTATCAAGGAAATAAAGCCTATCATTGTCGCGCCTCTGTGAATGAGTTCAGCAAGGGGTTTGAATTTAAATATAAAGATTTTTTAGCGTATGACGAGGCTTGGTTAAAAGTAAGTTTATGGGCAAAACACGGCGATTGGGAAACCTACGCACGCCTCGTCACGGTCATCGAAAAGGACGGCAAACCCGAAAAATGGCGCGGTGTACACATCAATAATCACCTCAATACGCCCGGTCAGTGGGTTCCGGTATATTATTATTATAAAATTCCGAAGGGAAAAGACCCCGAAAGTGTAATAAAGTCGTATATTTATACGCAGCGTGGGGAAAAATTGTTTGTGGATGAATATCGTATTGAATTGTTGACTCGGTAGGAGCAGACAAAAATAAAAAACCTAAATAGAACCGTCATTCCGCGTTCCGACGCGGAATCTGTGTAAATTTTAGCACCATTTTAAATTGAAGCTCCTGTCTGACACCGTGGCAAGACTTAAAAGATTCCGCACCGAGGTGCGGAATGACAACAGCTTTTTATATTATGAAAAATATCTATTTACTCGCTATTAGCCTGTTATTTTTCACCATTGAAATGACAGCTACACCCGTACAAACGGCTAACTCTAAAACTGAAATAACCGCACAAAAAAAGCCCACATTTAAAGAGCGAATCGCTCATAAGTTTTTGAAAAAGAAGCTCAAAAAAATAAAAGAAAAAAATAATTTGATGGCAAATGAAATCCCGACTTTCTGGTCGCCGATTTTGGGTGTTGTCAGTCTTGCTGCTTGGGTAGCTTCGATAGCGGCATCTTTTTCCTTGTCTTTGGGTGGAGTAATTGTTGCCATAATTATCGGATTTGGCGCAGGTATTGCCGGGATGATTATTGGTATACGTGCCTTACGTGCCAACCGTAATCGTGGGTTTGCGATTGCAGGAATTCTATTAAGCGGATTGGCTTTGTTGATTTCTTTGGCAAATAGCGTTCTTGCATTAGCGAATTTATGAAAAAACAATAAACACTAGACTTTATTTAGGAATATTTTGTGTGCATGGAATTTTGTATTTTTTCGATAACCGAGCCTCATTTTGAGCTGCATACCCTAAGTAGTAAGTCAATCTAATTATGATATGTTGCTTTGAGTGAAATTTTTTCGAGTACGAGGCGGAGGTTATTCAGCATAGCCGTAGCTACGCTGGATGTTCTCCAACAAAGTAATCGGACAAATTTCGCCAAATGAACTTATCATAATTAGTTTGACTTACTACTAAGGTACGGAGCGAAAAATAGGAGAAGAGTATCGGAAAAAGACAATGTTAGCTGCATACAAAATATTTCTAAATAAAGTCTACTACATCTTGACTTGTTTTGTCATCCCTTAAATCCGCTTCTTTCACTTCGACAAATTCGGTGAAATGAATAATAATTTGGGCGTATCCCCCTCCTTATCAGTCGGGGGTCGGGCTATCCGGCACTCTCTCCACTCTCGCTATCGCTCCGTTACGTTCAAACAACACCTCCTATCCCTTACGCGAGAAACGAGCAATCACGGAATTTGTCAAAGAACCATAGATCCTTAATTGCAAAGTAGCAAAGTACTCAGTAATAGTTGCCTTTTTTGCGTGTTGCCGACATTTAAACGATTTTTTTATAATTAAATAGTTCTCTTTTCAAAAATAAGGCTTATCATTGTCTAAAGAATTATTATTCTACGACAAATAGTTTCTACTACCCAATAAGGGAAGACGAAAAAAATAATCTACCCGTCTGAATTGTTCTTTTTCTTATATGTTTCACTAAATCTTCCTTAGTAGTAAGTCAATCTAATTATGATATGTTGCTTTGAGTGAAATTTTTTCGAGTACGAGGCGGAGGTTATTCAGCATAGCCGTAGCTACGCTGGATGTTCTCCAACAAAGTAATCGGACAAATTTCGCCAAATGAACTTATCATAATTAGTTTGACTTACTACTTAGTGAAAGAAAATAAATAACTTGCCCCATTATGCTTGTTCTTTTCCCTTCTAAAAAACACAAAAAATAGTTCCGTAGCTATGGCTATGCAACGATTTTTTGAATTCTTTAGAAGAAAAAATTAC